>JGI10211J14876_10001402_pt1 | contig 10566 bp, 10 predicted proteins | sample Etolagsediment_FD_14876 | JGI IMG/M metagenome (IMG submission 14876)
TTTGCTGGGATTGTTGGATTGTGTTGGGGAGCTGAAACGATTGGTTTTCGAGAGCCTGAGGAAGGGGGAACGGGAAAAAGCTGAGGGATATTTTGGAAAAATGAGTGAAATTTACGAGGAAGTGGGGCACCTCCATTTCTCTTCTGCACTTGTTCCTGAGATGAGGAGGAAACAGGATGTTGCAAGGATGCAAGTTGAGGACGCGCGGGGCAAAATGATAAAATAGGTTTAGTGGAATAGGGAATAGGTGCAGAATATGATAAAGAAAATTTTTGTTTTGTTTGCGGTGCTCCTGCTTTTTGCAGGGTGCCCTTCGGATGATGGGGGAACTGCTGGAACCACCACAACTGGTGGGGGGGAAAGCGGAACAGGGGAAACCCAAGAGTACTTCCAGGTGGAGGAAGGAACAAAAACAAGTGCTTCTGCGGGGGAAACTGAAGGAGGGGAAACCGCTCCGGCAGTGGAATATGCGGAAGATGTGAATGATAACCTGTTTGTGTATTTCATTACTGTAGGTTATGAGGATACACAGGGAGATGCAATACTGGTAAAGAAGGGGGATTTTGACATGGTTATTGATGGGGGGCCCGTAGAGAACAAGCATAAAGTAGTGAACTATCTTTTTGGGAAAGGGGTTGATGATATTGAGGTGCTTGTTTCCACACATGATGACCCGGAGCATTCCGGGGGGCTTTCATACATTGGGGAGAATTTCCATGTGGGAGAAGTGTGGAGGCCACAGGAGGGTTCTGACTCATATGGCACAATGCTGGAAGCGATAGGCGCTGAGCACGGAGTAAAATACATGGGCAAGGGTGATGAGAGAATATTCAATGGAATCCATGTACTCTTGGAAAACCCTGAACCAAGTGATGAAAGGTTCTTTGACCCGGATAATGATGCAATCGTAATGAGGCTTGAGGACAGGGGATTCTGCCTTCTGCTTACCGCTGATATTGATGGAAGCGCGCAGACAATAATCCTTATAGACTCCGAGCCCTGCGAGGTTGTGCAGATGCCCTGGCACGGGATGAGCGAAGGGCTGAGCAATTTGGATTATTTCTTTGACAAGCTGGAGCCCCGGGACGTGATTATAAGCGGAAGCTCAAAGGACTGGACAAACTCCAGGCAGACCCTTTACAACAAGGCTGCGCTCAGGGACATAACAGTATATGAGAATTATGAGGGGGATGCTGCAAAAGTAACCTTCAATGGAGAGGATTACGCAATTACTATAGAGGGATAAAACAATGAAGATTGTGCAGGCTGTGCACCTTTTCCCGCCCCAGATCGGGGGTGTTGAGAGGCACACCTATGAGCTCTGCAAGGATCTTGCTGAGATGAGGGAAAATGTAATTGTGCACACAACCGGGAAACCGGGAAAAGAAAAAGATCCATTTGAGGTGAAAAGGCACTGGGGCCTGAAAACACCCTTCTTTTCTTCTGTTGTTTGGATCCCATTTCTTTCAATAAGATTGATGATGGAAAATGCGGACATCTATGCGTCCCATGGGTATGGGTCCCTGATGCCTGTATGCACTGCGTTGGCTGCAATGGTGAAGAGGAAGCCGTTTGTGCTTACTGTGCACGGTTATCCTCAGCTGAGCGGGTTTGCGCGCATTGCACAGTGGATTTACAGAAATACTTTTGCAAGGTTTGTGCTTTGGAGGGCGGATAAAGTAATCGTGGTTTCAAGGGAATCCAAAAAATATCTTGAAGGGCAGGTGGACAGGAAGAAGCTGGTTTACATCCCGAACGGGGTGGATACGAAAATGTTCAAATGCCCTTCGTTTACTGAAGGGGAATATATTTCTTACATCGGAAGGGTGGACAAGGACAAGAGAGTGGGGATGTTGATTAATGCGTTGGGAAAAATGAAGGAAAAGCAGAAGCTCCTTGTTGCGGGAAACGATGAGGGGGGAAGACCCGGGCTCAGGAAGCTTGCGAAGAACCTTGGGCTGGATGCGGAGTTTACCCAGGTTGTGCCAGAAGAGGTTGCACAGATATACTGCTACTCAAAAGCTGTTGTGCTTCCCAGCAGATATGAGGGTTTCTCGCTTGTGTGGCTGGAGGCAATGGCTGCGGGAAGGCCGATGTTCTCAACTCCTGTGGGGCAGGCCCCTGAATTGTTCCGGGAGGTTTATGGAAAGGACGCGGAGAAGTTTCTTTTCCCGGATGAGGAAGGGCTTATTGACAGGCTGGAGTATTTTGTGAAGAATGAAAAGGAGTTTGTAAACATTGTGGAAAAGGCGAAAAAGAAAGTTGCGAAAGACTATTCCTGGAAAGCAATGGCAGAGAAAACACTCGATGTGTATGAGGCTGCAATAAAAGGGAAAAAGAAAAATTAGAAATCTAGTCTTCTGCAATCTGGCCTACGAGTGCTGCATATGCGGGCCTTGAGATAAGGAGCCCAAGCAATGAACCCATGATTGTGGAAATTGCAAAACCGATTATCTCAACCATTCCTGAGAACAGGAGCGGAAGCATTGCAAATATTGCAACCGTAACGTTCGTTGTAATGATTGTGAATGCATTTTCCAGGCGGTCGTGCGGGGTCCCCTGGTTCTTCTTGAGAAGTTCATCGGTAATCACAATCTGGGCATCTACACCCACACCGATTGCTGCAATGATTCCTGCCATCGCTGCAAGGTCAATGGTAAATGAGCCAAGAATTGAAAGCAGGATTATCAATTCTGAAACACTGATTGCAATAATCGGGAGAAGTATCTTGGTTTTCCTGTACCTGACTGAAACGAACAGGGAGATTGCTATCAACGCAAGAAACAAGCCGATTATGCTAAGGCGCAGGAATTCTTCCCCAAGCGGGGCAGGAATTGTTGTTTTGCTCCCAATTGAAATCTGGATTGGGAGTGCTCCTCCCTTCAGAATGGATTCGATGGATTTCGCGCTGTTGTAAGCATTTATCTGCCTTTCCTGGCCGACCCCATCTGCAGCACCGCTTATGATATAGCCATAGCTTGGGGTACCCACTGTAACTGAAGGGTTGAGTACTGGGGAGGATAGGAGGCCAACTGCCTGCCATTTATCCACTACGAATTCCCCTGTCCCTATCTGGGAAATGTGGGGGGAGATTTCCTCGTCCTCTATGACTAGGATGGTGAAGCCCTGGGCTTCAAGCTGGGAGCGCACAATCTCCTCCAGTGAGTCTGAAACAATTGCTTTTGTTTTGTTGGATGCGGGCTCCAGGGAGCTTAGGTCCACCTCATCATAGAAATATACGGTTATGTTGCCTTCATCAAGCACAAGCGCCTTCTGGAATGCGGATTGCGCAAGCTGCCTGTCCTTGATTTCAAGGTTGGCGCTTGCCTCTTCCCAGGTAAGGATTACGATTGCGTCCGTAGGGCGGTCCAGGTACATGTAAAGCGGGTAGTTTGCCTTGCCCTGTACTGTTGAGGCAAAGTGCTCTGCCCCATCCCTGGTTACTGAAAACTGGACTCCCCAATCAGCACCCTGAAGGTATGCAGTGGGTACTCCCTGGATTGTACCCGGAAGGATTCCGTCCCCTCCAAGTGCGGTTTTTCCATCAACAACCCCCTGGAAAACACCCTGGTGGGAAAGCAAATCCTCCACTGAAGAAATAAGCTCGGGGTTACCACTCGGGACTTCCACATTAATTTGGGATTCTCCTACTGCACGCACCTTTACTTCCGTAAGGCCAAAGGTGGAGGCACGCTTCTTGATTATGTCCACCATCTCGCCCATCGTGGTCTGGGAGGCAGGGGATTCCAGGATTACAGGGATCCTCGTTCCACCGCTGAAGTCGATTCCGAATTTCATCCCGTTTACTCCCATATTCACGATTGCGAGCAAAACGATTGCTGCAAGTGCAAGGAGCTTGAGCTCTTTTTCCTTCCAGAAAGAAGAGAGTGCTCCAAAAATTATCAGGGAAAAAATAAGTATAAGGCCTGCATAGGCCGCGTACAAAAGTATTCCTGCTGCAAAGAGGAGAAACAGGATTCCGAGTATATATTTGTGGTCGATCATTCCTATCCCCTCTTCTCCTTATAGTGCAAAACCATCACCGCGTTTATTCCCCAGGTTGCGAAAAGGTCCCCCACCAATCCTGCGAGCGCTACTGCGGAAATCTCGTAGTAGGTCGGGATATGGGTAAGCATTGCCAGGGCAAACAGCGCTGAAAAAGCCACGATTGCCGAGAAGCTCATCGTCACTCCGGTCTTCATGGCATCATAGGCATTTTCCCTTGGGTCCCCTTTCCTTTTCAGTATCCTCATTGTAAGAAGAATATCTGTGTCAAGGGAGAACCCTACAAGCATGAGCAAGGCTGCAAATGAAGGGAGTGAAAGCGGGATTCCGAAAAGGCTCATCGCGCCCAAAGCAATTACAATATCGCTGAACGCACCCACAAGCACTGCGGCGCTTGGGACCGGGGCGCGGAAAAAGAAGAATACAAGTATTACACTGAGTATTGCGGAATAGAGCACCACAGTGCCCGCCTGGTCAATAAAGTGGAGGCTGAGTGCTGCGCTCACCGTTTCTGTAGAAAAGCTATCGTATGTTGCATGGGCATCTATGATCTCCATTATCTTTTCGGTCTGGAGAGAGTAAATCTGGAGGTATGCATCAGAGAAAAGGGTTCTCAGCTTGTTCAGGTTTGGCTGCAGTTCTGCCATTGTGTTTAAGCCCGCAAGCTCGAACATTCGGTCTGCAATTGAGTTTAGCTCTGCCCTTTTTTCTTGATATTCTGCCTCTTTTGCAGGGTCATCATATGATTGGGCTTCAAGGAAGGAAACCTCATCCAGGAGATCATTGAACTGCTCTTTTAATGCATCCGCCTCAATCAGGGCATCGGTTTGAGAAACTTCTATTTCTGCTGTAGTCCCAACCGTTCCTTCAAAAACATTAACTTCGGAATCAAAACCGTTTGATAAAAGATCTTCCTGCAGTGCAGTGGTATCCAGCGTTCCTGTAAGCTGGAGAGTAACTAATGTCCCTCCCCTGAAGTCAACCCCAAACTGGAGGTTGGGGATCATGAATATTGAAATTACAATTAGTAAAAGCGGTATTAAGGTAAGGAGGCGGTAATCTCCCTTGTAAATGTTTGGAATCATGCTAAAGACCTCAAAAAATTCTTAGAGGATATTAATGTGCAACTTTTAAAAACTGAACTTAATTATGAATACACCTCAAGCGACCGTAGTCTAGCGGTAGGATCTTGGCCTTCCAAGCCAATGACCCGGGTTCGAACCCCGGCGGTCGCATGTCAGTGCGACGTATTTGCCGTAAGGCAAATCTGAGTCGCATATCAATTTTTATCCCGTTTTACTTCGAAGCAAAAATTGTCAAAAAACACCGTTTTACGCTAGTCTTTTTGTCTTCTGCTGGTATACAATTTTTTAAACAGAATAGGTCTTAATCACAAGGAGAAACTTAGGAAACTTCAATGCCAGGATGACGGAACCCGGTGATCGTGCTCGTCTCGAAAACGAGTCCCGCAAGGGATTGTAGGTTCAAATCCTGCTCCTGGCGAACTGTGCCTCCGTAGCTCAGTGGTAGAGCGATCGCTTCGTAAGCGATAGGTCGAGGGTTCAAATCCCTTCGGGGGCTTTACCAAAATTAAGCTACTTTTCCATGTTCACAAAGAACCTGCGGATGGAGTTCTGTGTATTCCCGGCATACTTTACATAGAGCATGAGCTTGGAGAATAATTTCTTTGGGAGAATGTGGATAAGGTCTTCAGCGCGCATGGTCGGGTTTGCATCAAGCAGATCCAGAATTTCGTTCAGTTTCTTGCTGGAGGAACGCTTTATTTTCTTTTCAACTTTTCTGAGGGTCTTGAGTTTGTCCAGCTCGTCCCAAAGGCTGGTAACCCTTCCAAGCATGATCATCTCATAGAGCTGGAAGCGCTGGTCCTGGGGAAGCCTGTCAAAATCCTCCTGCTCTCCGTTGAAGCCTTTCCGGATTGAGGGAATGTAGGTAAAAACAGTCTGCTCCTTGTGCTTCGGGTGGAGCTCCTCATAATGCTCATGGTGAAAAGGAGGTACAGCTTCAGTCTCGGATGGAAACTGAATGATGGTTTGCTTTGTTTCCTGTTGTTCGTGATTTTTTTGCTGGAGCATTCTGAAACCACCGAGATTTAGAATAAGTTTAGAACACAAACTTTTTATTTATTCATGAGTGCGCGGAAGGGATGGAGGAGGAGATTGGGCCCAAGCATCCTCATCGGGCGGTCCATGTTGCCGTCCCTCTGGAGGAACTCTTCTATCCTGAAGGTTGAGGCGAGGGAGCCCAAAGCGCGGAGGGAGTCATCACCCATTTTTCCCAAGGTTGTATGGAGGCGGTAGTGCGCATCCAGGTCCTTTCCGTGGATTTCCCTGCACGTTCTTTCGTATTCCTGGGGATTTTCGATGTGCTTGCCTGCAAGGCGGGCGCACTGGGTTCCGAAAACCACTCCACCTCCAGTTGTGGATTTTACGTGGCCCGCTGCATCCCCGACAAGCACAACGTTGCGGGAAGGGGAAGAAGTGAATGTTTTTTTCCTGCGTGCAACAGGTATTATTGAATGGACTCGTTCTGATGGGAATTCTATTCCAATATGCTTTGAGAGTTGGTTGAGGGAATGGTTTGGATTCCCTGGGAGCACGCAGCCTGCACCCACTTCCGCATATTCTTCATTCTGGGGAATGAGCCATGCAAAAAACCCAGGGAACTTTTCATTGGAAAGGAAAACACGCACATGATCGGGCATTGAGCCATCGTATTTTACCGTGGCTTGGGAAACACCCACAAAGCGGGAAATGCGGGGGAAATCAAAGTGGGAAGCTACTGAGGAGTTGGGGCCATCAGCTCCGATTATGTGGCCTTCTGGAAAAGGAGGGGATTCCCTTTTTCCATAGTGGAATTTTGCACCTTCAGATTCTGCTTTTTGCGCAAGTGCGGAATCAAATGAAGCACGGTCAACCACATAGGCGATTTCCCTTCCAGAGTCAACAAGTAGCTTGGAGCCTGCGCAATCAATGATTGCGCCGCGCATCTTATTTTTCACGTGTTTTTTGTAATCAACAAAATCATTCAGGGATTCCAGGCCTTCTTTGGAAATAAGGCCGGAGCAGTTTACAGGAGTTCCTGCACGCTCGTGCTCTTCATAAACTGAAACATTATGGTTATGCATCAGGGCAGAAAGGGCTGCAACAGAGCCGGATGGGCCGGCGCCTATCACCTGAACTGAAGCCATACTGGCTGATTAGCAGATAAAAAATAAAAGGGGAGTAGGAACCTACTCATCAAGGGGAACAAGAATGTCTCCGCTTTCAGGTTTTGCAGATTCTTCCGCTATTAGTTCTGCGAGCTCCGAGTTTGCGGGATTCCAGTCTGTAGTTGTTGAGCCCACAGTTGTCTCTTCAGGCTCTGCGGCTGCAGGTGCTTCCAGTTCTTCAGTTTCCGGAAGCGATTCTGCTGCGGCTGCAGGCGGTCCCATCTCCACTGTGGGAGGGGTAGGAGCCATTTCTGCAGGCATTTCTTCGGTGGGCGAAACAGAAGAAGTTTCTTTATTTTTCCTCTTCATCTTATTCCACAGCCAGGAAGCTGCAACTGCGATTCCTCCTGCGACTGCGCCCATTGCATTGTAAATGCCCCAGGATGCGCCTCTTACAGCTGTTCCAAGAACTGAGCTTATTTTGGAAGGCTCTTTGGAAGATGTTGCCTTGTCCTCATCATGTATTTCATCAGAAAGAAACCAGGATGCGACCAAAGACAGGGTTGTGCCTCCTGCGAGTATTGCTCCTGTGGTGCTGAGGCTTGTAGTTTCACTAAGGGTTTTTGCGCCAGCCTGCAGATTAGTTACAAGGTCGTTGAAAACTTCGGGAGTGGAAACGATTGCCCCTGCATAAAAGAGCCTCCTTGCCTTCTTTTTCCAGCTTGGGCGCTTGAGTATGCTAAGGCCAAGCGCGGCAGTTACCCCATAAATAAACATGGTTGAATTGTCATAAACAAATCCTGCCCCGGTTGAAGCTAGATCTCCCACAACCTTGAATGGCCCAGTAATCAGGTGCACAAAGTTTCTGTTTTCCGGGTTGGCGTACATCTGTGCTCCTGTTGTGTATGCTGAAACGGCTGCTACAGGCCCTATCACCCATTTAGTGAGGAGCTTGGCGATAAGATACCTTAAGGGCTGTTCTGAGAACCCGGATGCCTCATTGTTTACTGCACCCTTGAATTTGCCCCATTTGGTTTCTTGTTTTTCTTCGTATTGCGGGAGCGTTTCAATCTGTTTCTCAAAAGCTGCCTTGGCATCTTCTGTTGCCTGTACGCCTTCTTCTATGGCCATCTTTTCTTTCAGGGCAGCCCGTGCGTCTTCGATAAGGACTTCGTTCATGGCCTCTACTGCAAGTGCACGGTCTTCAGGCTTAAGCCTAGTGAATTCTGCCTTTCTCTGGTCCTTAATAAGTTTGCGCGCCACTTCAGGAGTGATAGGGGTAACCTTTCCTTCAATTGGGTCCCCCTTCTTCATATCATTCATTAGTATACCTAAATAAATTGTGATAGTATATGTTTAAAAAGGTATTTGTGTGGGCTTGAATTTTTAAACATTTTGACTATAAAGAAGAGATACGCGTTTTGCGGCCGTAGTCTAGTGGTTATGATTCGAGATTGCCAATTTCGAGGCCCGGGTTCAATTCCCGGCGGCCGCACTGTTTTTATAAGTAGGTTGAGATTAATGAATTGGTGAGCTTATGACTGAAGAGAGAACTCCTCCGGAAGAGGAATTGCCTGAAGACGTTGATATGAGTTTTGAGAAGGAAGAAGACCTCCTTAGCTTTGTGGAAGAAAGAGCGAAGCAAATAAACCTGAGGTTGAATGACCTTGAAAGGATGCAGAACGCGGAGAGCGGTGAAGACTTCAAAACCCATGCAAACACGATACAGAAGAACATCTACAAGCTGCAGAACATAATCAAGAACAATTATTCCCATTTCGAAAAGGGAAATGTGGTGGAGAACTGGGAAGAGATGCCTATCTACAGCCTCACCATAACCCTGCTTGAAAGGCTCACTGAAATCAAGGACACGAACACGGTTGGGATCTAGGTTTTAAACAGATTTCCCACCATTTGTTCTTAGCTTTTCCTATTTGGATAAGTAAAACTGCTGTAGCGTAAAACGGGTTATGTTTTCTTCAGCTCTGCTGAAGAGGTGTAACCGAATCGTGAACTTTGTTCACGAGAAGAAAGCGAAGCTTTCTCAGAGGTTACAAAGATTACAGAAATTTTTACCACAGCTTAAAACAAAAGCAAAAAATTTCGCAGGGGTTGCCGAGTGGTCAAAGGCGCCAGGTTCAGGGCCTGGTCGGTTAGTCCGTTCGAGGGTTCGAATCCCTTCCCCTGCATTTTGCTTGCAAAATGCTGGGCTGCAACCGCAAGGTTGCTTAACCTGCAAATCTTGTTTTCAAAATTTGAAGGGCTGTAACCAAAGGTTACTCAACCTGCAATTATTCCTCTCCTTTCTTCTTCTCCTTAATACTAAGGTAATTGCCTGTTACTCCGGTAAAAATCCAGATTGTAGCCCCACCCATTACCTCCTAATCTGCAGGGTAGAAGGTTGTGAATATTCCTACGAGCATTACTACCAGGCCAAGAATGGCCATGGCAGGAATCCTCATGCTGCGTTTCTTTTCCTTTTCCCTGATTGTCATTATCCCGCTCTCTCCTTGAAATCGATATCTATTCCCCCTCCGACTCCAAGGACTATGTTGTACACTATCGCACTGACCGCGCCTACAATGAACATTACAATTGCGGAAACCACGAGGCCTGCAACGCCCATTCCAAGGCCGATTACCAGCGCAATGAATGTGCTCACGATGTCTGTTCCGGATGCGAGGCCGAGCAGGGCTGTGAGCATCATCAGCACAGTGTAGAGCACTAGTGAGATTAATCCGATTACAAACGTCCAGACTGCGAGCAGCCTCCCAAGGGAAACTGCCCCAATGTGAGATAGGGTTACCTTGTGCATTTCTTCACCGAAAAGAGTAATTCTGCAAAATATAAAAAGCATGCGGAAGAACTTTTATTGGGAAATGAACAAAAAATGAAATGCGCAGCTGACACGCATCAATAATAACGTTTGGTGGCGTAAATAGTAATTGATACGCATGGTTCGTGCCCAAAAGAAAAAGAAAACTGAGTTGGAAGGGCCTCCTATTCCGGTAAAGGTTGAAGAGAACAGTGCTCAGGAAATTAGACATACTGTTCCAACTAAAATAGAGGCGCAGGACCCATTTTTGGAAAAGATACACGCAGAGCTTACTTATCTGGGTTTTGAGGGTGCCGGGCGTGTCCTCGGTGGAAGAGTCGGGTACGATGGAGAAGTAGTTGACCTTGAATTAGGAATTGGAATGCTTGACTTGGCTGAGCACAAGCCACTATTATACATAAGCCCGTCCATTGAAGTAAACGGGCAGCCAGGGAAATTTGACATTTATGGAAACATACACATGGCGATGCTACCGGGAAATGAGGATATAATGGCAATCACAACAATGTACACCCATGCAGGTGCGGTATGGCGGGCATTAGAAAGCGAAGAAGGG
>JGI10211J14876_10001406_pt1 | contig 10540 bp, 15 predicted proteins | sample Etolagsediment_FD_14876 | JGI IMG/M metagenome (IMG submission 14876)
CATAATTATTTTCATTCAAATATATTTATAGAAAAATATTTATAAAAATTTTAAAATATAAATAATTTGTTTTTTTTTTTAAATTTTTATAAATATTTTTATATAAATGAAATTTTTAGTATATGGATGTCAAGGATGGATTGGTTCAAAAGTATATAATCATTTGAAAGAAAATAATTATGAAGTTGTAGAAGGTAATTCTCGTGTCAATGATGTAAAACATTTAGAAGCAGAAATTCAAGAAGTTCAACCAACACATGTTTTATCATTAATTGGACGTACTCATGGTACTTATGAAGGACAATATATTGGTACGATTGATTATTTAGAGAAACCTGGTAAATTAGTTGAAAATGTGCGTGATAATCTATTTGGACCTATGGTATTAGGATTTTTATCAAAAAAACATAATTTTCATTTTAGTTATTTAGGCACGGGATGTATTTTTCAATTTGATGATACACATCCTTTTGGAGAGGAAAAAGATGGTTTTGTAGAGGAATCATTACCTAATTTTTATGGTTCATCGTATTCAATTGTAAAGGGATTTACGGACCAACTCATGCATTTTATGGAAGATAGTGTATTAAATGTACGTATTCGAATGCCTATTACAGACGAATTTAATAAACGTAATTTTATTACCAAAATTACGAATTATGAAAAAGTATGTAGTGTACCTAATTCAATGACAGTCCTCAATGAGCTAATACCAATGATGATTGATATGGCAATAAAGGGTAATACAGGTACTGTTAATTTAACGAATCCTGGTCTTATTACACATAATGAAATATTAGAAATGTATAAAGAAATAGTTGATCCTGAATTTACATGGAAAAATTTTAGTATTGAAGAACAAAATGAAATATTGGCATCTGGACGTTCAAATAACTTTTTAGAAACAACTGTTTTACGTGAAAAATATCCTCAACTAAAGAATATTAAAGATAGTGTAAGAGATATATTACTTCAAATGAAAGAAAAAAAATAAAAAATTGAATTATAATTATTTTCTTTTGAAATATAGAACTATATTATGAATAAACAGTTGAAAAATTTGAAAAAAAAAATGCAAGACGGAAAACTTTATGCAAAACAATTTCGAAAAACGATCCAAGATGGTTGTGAATTTGATATTGATGGAGAAAATGATGAAATTTATATCATGAATAGCAACGATATGTTGAAAGTGGAATGTCTTTCTTTATTTAATTTAGAACCTGAAATTGTTGGTATGATAGATGAAGATGAAGAATTAAATCCTAATGATGTAGCATTTGATGCATCTATTAATGTAAGACACTTAATTCCTATTACAGCAGCATATATGGAAACAAAATTTATTGAGATAGCTAACATTTTAAAATTAAATTAAAATCTTAAAATTAAACCAATATTTAAATAAATTTTATAATAATAAAAAAAAATGATAATCTATAAATAAAATAATAATATGGATTTAAAATTGGAGATTCATACAGATTTACATAAAATGAAAGAAAATAAAACTATGTTTCATTCTTATAAATGTGATAATTGTTGTTTTATCTTTAATTCTAAATTAAAGATTATAAATGAAGAAAAATTTTGTGGAACTGATTGTAGATCTTCTTGGTATATAAGAAAATATGTAAATGATAACACGAAATGTTATGAAGTTTTAAGTAAAGATTTTAATGAACAATTTATAAAATAATATATATGTAAAAATACGAATACATAAACTATTTTATTTATATTATACACCTTTGAAGATTTACACTTTTGTATCATTATATTTTTCAACCCATCTCATTAAACTTCTTTCACTACAATCAAAAATTCTACAGGTTTCTTGTTGATTTTTTATTTTTAGATAATATTTTACAGCAGATAATTTATAATCTTCACTTTTATGTGTTGGCATATTATTAATAAATTATATATTTAAAAATTAATTACTATTATATTATAAATAATGATTGATATAAAAAAAACAAATTATATATTTTCGTAAAATTATATAAGATGTTTTTTCATAAATATATTTGTATGAATTGTGAAAGACAATACTATGAAGATGTTGAAAACAAGAATGAAAGAAAATTTTGTGAGTTAAATTGTATTACATCGTGACATATTGAAAATTGTACAGATATAACAATTATGTTACAAGAAATAGAAAATTTAAAAAATTTAAAAAATAGAATATGAATATTTATTATTCTATCTATTTTTAGAATAAATAAAAATATTTTATAATAAGAATATTTATATAATGAGCTTACAATCAGAAAATACTATACATACAAATGAAATTAACAATATAAATATTCAAAAATACTATTCATATATATGTTTTAATTGTAATCAAGCATTTTATGGAAAAAACAAAATTAAACATGAATATAAATTTTGTAATAAAGATTGTAGATCATCATGGATAATAAAAAAATATAATAATAATATATGTTATATTGATATATTAAGCAAAGAATTTGAAAATGAGTATTATTTATAAAAAAAATCGATGCATATGCATATATATTTATTAGAGTGTTTTTTACAATGGGCTCGCGTCTATGTAAAGAGATTCCGTCAAGCGAAAAATTTTTTTATGATTTTTATGATATATTGAGTAAAAATATCATAGACATTAAATCTACTAAAGTTACTCTTATATGTATAAAAAATAGAATACAGAGAATTACTTCATGGTTGTCGACTAAGAAACGTGAACCATTTTGGGCAGTGGTCCATGTTTTGCTCAAAAAACTATATGAAAAAGAATTAACTTCTATTCGTACGAAACTTACAAGCATTGCGGTGATTGATGTGATTGTTCATGTACAAATTCTAAAAAACGAAACGACTTGTGTAAAATGTACTAGTAGTGTAAAAAAAAAAGTTAGTGAAGTTTCCGCAGATTTGTTTGAGTCTGGCAAGAAGTTTATATGTATTGTTAATGAATGGAATGATATATTGAGAAACATCATAGAAAACAAAGATAGAATACATGAGATCTTAATTGGTATATTTAAATTACAAGTTGATTCTAAAGATTCAACAAAAATACCATATTCAGAGTTGTACCTACATTTTGCTATCATTTTTAATTCTCTCTTAAACCCAACAGAACTAATTTGTGAAACTTTTTCACATGATCATAAACAATTACGTAGAGAAGAATTCAAAGAACTTATATATGGTTTAGTTATTGAGGAAAATTCATAGAAACCATACATGATAGATCGTTATTTTATAATATATTACATAATTTCATCTACAAGTGAATATTTCATACATTTAGCACTATTTAACCATAAATCATGTTTAAGAAGTTCAGTCAATTCTTTTTTAGGTATATTGGTATTTTCCATGTAAATTGACTTAATACGTTCCATAAAGTCTTTTAAGTTCTCCACTTCATCTTCGATTTCACACATTTTACCCCAGCAACCACTACTCAATTGATGAATAAGCATATATGAACTTGGACGTATAAAACGCTTAGTACACACAACAGACATAAGAGTTCCAGCTGAAGCCGCGCATCCCTCAATAATACTGTAAATAGGTACTTCACATGATTTAATCACATCAATTACATTAAAAGCAGAAAAAACACAACCTCCATATGAACTAATATGCAAATAAATAGGAATAGGTTCAATTTTCATTTTAAAAGATAACATTTTATTTTCTTCTTCGATTTCATTAATCAATGAAATAAGTTCATAAATAGCATCACGATTTACTTCACTATAAAAATAAATATGATTGGCATCACGTTCAATTTTTTTATTCTTACCACCTGCAATAGCACCAGAAGGTGCTTCTCCTCCAAGAAGATTAATTCCTAATTTTTCTAAGATATTTGCTCCTTCTTCAATCTCTTCTTGTTCTGTTTTATCACCATCTTTTTTTTCTTTTTTATATTTTTTTTTGCTATTATATACATAATCTGTATATTTACGTTTTCTTGAAACTAAACTATAACCAGTCATATTATATAATTAAATATAATTATTTTCTTAAGTAAAAAAAACGCACAAATAATTTTTAAAAATGTTGTATTTAAAAATAATTTTTAAAAATGTTGTATTTAAAAATAATTTTTAAAAATGTTGTATTTAAAAATAATTTTTAAAAATGTTGTATTTAAAAATAATTTATTAATAAATATTAGTCATGTCTTCTCGTAAAGTAAAAAGAATTTTTAATGAAATAAAAGAATTAAAAAATAGTGTTGAAATATTTAAGCAAAGTGGTATCTATTATTATATTGAAGAAGATCAAATAGATAAGATATATATTATGTTTATTGGACCAGTTGATACCCCCTATGAAAAAGGATTTTATTTCTTTGAATTATATTATCCAGACAATTATCCAATGACTCCACCAAATATGAAATATTGTACCCAGGGTTGTTTAAGTAATAAATCAAAAAAACCAGTACCTATACGTTTTAATCCGAATCTATACACAAATGGAAAAGTATGTTTATCAATGCTTAACACTTGGAAAGGACCAGGTTGGGTTCCTACTAATACAATTTGTAATATTTTAATAGCAATTCAGGCACTTGTATTTAACGAAGAGCCTTTAAGAAACGAACCAGGTTTTGAGAGTTCACCAAAAATAGATATTGATAATTATAATCAAATATTAGATTTTTCAAATTTTAAGATATCATTATGTGATCAATTGGATAAAGATTTAGGAATATTTGAATGTTTTAGAACAACGATGATTGAATATATAAAAGAAAATATGGATTTTTATAATAATAAAATAGAAAATATGAAAAGAAAAGAAAATGAAGAGATATATAGTCAATCATACGGTTTACATGTTTTATTAAATTACGAAAGTTTAGTGAATTATTTTGAAACAATAAAAGCGAAATTAAATATATAATTTTTAGTAATAAATAATATATATAAATAATAATATGAATAGTCATACTATTATTTCATTATTTCATTTATTCGTAAATGGCCCATATATGATTTATATAGGACTTATGAAACCTAAATCAAATATATTTTATATAATATTATTTTTAGTTGGTTTATTGGTATTGTTTGATATTATTTATAAATTAATTAAAAGAAATTTTAGTGCTTGGTATTTTGTTCATTTATTTTTATTTGCACCTTTATTTTTGTATGGTGGTTATTTAGGAATAAAAGAAGAAAAAATACCTCAATATGTATATAGTTTTTTATTAGCAATAGGTTTAGCGGCATTTTTCTATCATTTAATTAAATTAGTTGAATAGAGTCAATCTAAATATTTATTTTTCAATATTTATATATAAATAAAGAATTAATTTTAATCTCTTTTTTTTCAATATAATAATAAAAATTTGTGTCTATATAATATGATTTACAGTAAATTAATTATTATTGTAATACTTATTATTTTATTTACAATCATAAATTATTATTTTTTGAATAGTCAAGAAAATTATACTGGTTTTAAAACACCTTATTTTTTTGATGCATTAAAAAAAAATGACATATTAAGTAAAAATAATAAAGATATTGTTTATTGTAAAACACCAAATAATTGTATAAAAGAAAATTATTCATATCATTTTAACAGTCCTGAAGCAGTAAGATTCGTAAAAGATAAAATAAAAACATCATCATTATTAAGTAAAAATAAAATACCAGTGCCAAGATATAAACTTATAAACATATACGAACCAGTATATTCAATCATGAAAAAGGATCCACAAATTCAATATCCGGTAATTGTAAAACCAACCAATGGTACATTTGGTTTAGATGTACATATTAATATAGAAAATGATCAAGAACTACAAAATGTATTAAATGAATTAAAAAATAGTAAATTTAATCGTTTTATGATGGAAGAATATATTGAAGGATATGTATATCGTATTTTTGTATTTAAAAATAAAATTATTGACATTGTAAAAAGAGAGAAGCCTTATGTAATAGGTGACGGTAGTTGTAATTTAAAAAAACTTATAGAAAATAAAAACGAAAAACTTATTCAAAAGGGATTATTTCCAACAAACAATTTAAGTTCAAAATATTTAGCTATTCAAGGAGTTAATATGAATAGTATTATACCTGTTAATAAAAAAATATATATAAGTCAAGTAATAAATATGCATAATGGAGCACCTATTCAACGTATTGATATTTCGAAAGTACCTCAAATAAATCAAAAATTATTTATTGATGTAGGTAAATCACTTAAAATAAATTGTTATGGTTTAGATTATATATCAAAAGATATTAGTCAACCATTTAATGAAGATAAAAATGTAATTTTAGAAGTCAATGGAACACCTGATACAGAAATACATAGTAAACTTGATAATTATGGTTCTACTTTTTTTGAAAATATTGTGAATCAAATTTTTAAATAAAGAAAAAAAATGAAATAATACCATTTAAAAAATAAATATTAATATATATTAATTATGTTTTTCTGTAAACAATGCGAAAATAAAATGTATCCTCTGGAAGAGGATAGTCAACTCTTTAATAGTTGTAATGATTGTGGATTTAAAGAAATTTATGAAGGTTCTATTATTGAAAAAAAAAATTATAAAAAAAAGAAATTAAATTATGCTCAAGACTCAAAGTATTTAATTTATGATCATAGTCTTCCTCGAACGAATCAAAAACAATGTCCAAATACTAATTGTGAAACAAATAAAAAAGATATTAAAAGTGAATCTATTTTTGTTCAAGACCCAATTTCATTAAAACTTACTTATATATGTACATCGTGTAATGTAGAATGGAAATATTCTTAAATATTCTTACATATTTTTAAACCTATTTTTTAAACATATTTTTTAAACATATATAAAAAATGATTTTTATTTTAAGTAATTATTACTTAAAAATAATTTATTATTATTCAATATGGAAGACGCAAATAATGATATTGAAGAATTTAACAGTGATGATGTTGAAACAATTGATGATGAAATAGAAAATAAACAAGAAGTTAATATAGTTTCTTTTGATGATATAAAAAAAAAAAATGTACCGAAAAAAACAGTTCCTTTTTTAAATAAGTTTGAGAAGGCAAGAATTATGGGTGTTCGAAAACAACAACTTTCAAACGGTGCTGAACCTAAAGTTAATACTACTAATTTAAAAAGTATTGATGAAATTGTAGAAGAAGAATTAAAACAAAGAAAAATTCCACTAATTATCCGACGTAAATTACCCAATGGTGTATATGAAGACTGGAAGTTAGATGAATTTATGAGAGTTTAATCAAATTATTTTTTTAAATTAAAAATTAAATAAATTTTATTTTAATTATTTAATCATTTTATTATTTTGTTATTTAATTATTTAATTATTTAATTATTTAATTATTTAATTATTTAATTATTTAATTATTTTAATTATTTAATTATTTTAATTATTTAATTATTTAATTATTTAATTATTTTAATTATTTATTATTTTAATTATTTTATTATTTTATTATTTGATCATTTCATCATTTAATTATTTAATTATTTGATCATTTATCATTTAATCATTTCATCATTTCATCATTTAATTATTTAATTATTTAAATATTTAAAAATAAATAAAAAATGATTTTTTTTTCTTGCTAAAAGTACTTAAAGAAAAACCAATACATATAATTATAATGAATACAACAAGCGTTTCTGAAAAAAAAGGAAAGAAAATGACTAATAAAGTCGCAACCCCAACCCCCGTTAAAGAAGATGTAGTATCTGAGTCAGCCCCTATTAATGAAGTTAATGAAGTTAATGAAGTAAATGAATCATCTGGGAATGATACTTTTTTTGAATTATTTGATATTATTAATGAAAAAATGACAGAACTACAAACTACCCTATCTAATGTTAATGTTCAAACAATTGACTCTAAGAAGTTAATGGATACACGAAAGAAATTTGATAAATCAATTATGTCATTTAATTCTCAAACGATGGAACTTTATATTTCATCACTTAAAACTGCCACAAAAAATTCAACAAAAAAAGTAAAAAAAGTAAATGAGAACGGCACTTCTAAAGATACATCTGCAGTTAAACAAAAGCTTAAGGCCATGAAATGTCTTCATGAATTCCTTGGAAAAGATAATTTCGATGAAGACTTTTCAAGAAATGATGCTTATACTGGGGTCACTAGTTTCATTCGTGAATTGAGACAAAATGACCCGACAAGTATTGCTGTTGAAAATGGTACGAATAAAGAATTCAAAGTTGTTGGTAAGCTTTCAACTTTCATTTCAGGTATCAATGTTATTGTCAAGGATAAAATTAAAATGATTGAGAAAGAAATTAAGTCATGTGAATCTAAAAAGCCTGGTGTTGATACAAAGGAAGCACGTGAAATTGATAATCTTAAAGCTGAACTTGAGAAGTTTAAATCAAAGATTTCTGTACCTAAAAAAATGGCTTTTACAGATATTATGGGTTATACCAATCATTGCTTTATCATGTCAAATGAGGATATCATTATGAAGGCTAAGGCAAATAAACCCAAGCCTAAAAAATAAATAAATTTATTAAAACTTTTAAAACTTTTAAAAATTTAATAAATTGTTAAAATAATTTTTTTTATTATAAATGATTATTAAATTTTTATTTAATAAATTCATAACTGAATTTAATTTTATTAATTTTTAAATAAATATTATCTTCAAAATAAGTTAAATAATGATGATTTGGAACATATAAAAATTCTTTAAGTGAAGAAGAACTCCATTCAATGACTAAATGTTCAATTTTATTATTAATAAAAATACATTTCACAATATTTTTTAATGAAATTTCATACTTTTTACTAATATCAATAACATTTGAACAATTTTCTTTTATTTTTTGAACTACATATTTTTTAACTTGTTGTTCTAACGTATCTTTAAATACTTGAAATTTTGTATTTTTATTTTTTTCTAATTCATAAATACTAAGTTGAATATTTAACTTCATATCTTTTTCATTTTCTATTAATTGTATTCCATTAATATAAATAGTTATATTTATAAATCTATCAAAATCATTTGAATTTATAAATTCAACCATATTAATAATTAACATTTAACTTTTAAATAAAGAACAATTTTGTATTATTTTATTTAATTCTTGTTTTTTTAATTGATAATCATCCTTTTTTTTTTTAATTTTATCTTTCTTCATTATTCCATTACAAATACCAAACGTTTTTCGATGAAATTCACTTATACCAAATTCTTGAATTGCTTTAATATGTTTTTTTGTACCATAACCACTATTATTTAATAAATCATATTTTTCTAAATAATTATATTTTTCTACCATATCTTTAATATAATTATCTTTTGCTGTTTTTGCTAATATTGATGCACATGCTATACTTAAATAAGTATTATCTCCACCAATGATACATTCATGAAGAATTATATTATCTTCTTCATCATAATAAGGATAAAATTTATTACCATCAACTAAAATTTTATCAGGTTTTACAGATGATTTTCTAACAACTTCATGCATTCCTTCTAATGTACATTTTAAAATATTTTTTTCATCAATTAATGAAGATGAAACTTCATGAATAGAATAAGCTAATGCATTTTCTTTAATAAATTTCTCAGATTCTAATCTTTTTTTTTTACTCATTTTTTTTGAATCTTTTATTGTTATTTTATTATTTTCAATAAGTTCTAAAAAATGATTGGGTAAAATAACACTTGCTATAAATAAACTTCCAAATAAACACCCTCTACCAGCTTCATCTATACCTAATTCTATTATTTCTGGATTTTGATAAGGTTTCAATTGATGATTCTTTTTTAATAACATTATTTATTATTTATTATTATTATTAAAAATTAAATTTTAAATCAATTATAATTGAATTTTATTATTTTTTTATTTGAATAATACAGGAATATGAGTAATTCAAATAATAGATTTATGAAAAATCTAAGTAATATTACACCATTTGTTCCATCAGTGGTTAATTCAAGGAACTATAATTCTTCTGAACAATTATTGTCAAGAAATGGAACTCAAATTTATGGAAATGAAAAAAATATAAATATAAAGGCAACTGATAATAGTAATACTTCAAATCCAATTTTACATTTTTATGGCAATAATACAAAAGATAATAAAGTAGGAATTAGTTTTGATACCTTTGAAAATACGAATAGAAAAAATGGGAAAAACCCAGCATCCGCAATTTATGCTGTTTCAAACAATAATGGTTCAAATGATTTACAATTTTTAACATCACAACCTTCAATAAATGATAATGAAGCAAATGTAAGAATGATAATTAAAGCAAATGGAAAAGTTGGTATTGGAACTACAAACCCAACTAAAAAATTAACTGTTCAAGGAAGTACTTACATTTCTGATGATTTAACGGTTGGAGGAGATCTTATTGTTTCTGGTAATCAAACAATTGGTGGTGATTTTGATATTTCAGGGAATTTACTTGTAGATGATAATATTACTGGTTTAAAAGATTTATTTATAAGCGGAGATACAACTATTTATGGTAATGTAGATATAAGTGGAGAT
>JGI10211J14876_10001407_pt1 | contig 10531 bp, 19 predicted proteins | sample Etolagsediment_FD_14876 | JGI IMG/M metagenome (IMG submission 14876)
ACTTAGATCGTATGAAAGCGATGATGAATCAAGCAACTGACCAACAAAAACTTGCTCAGAATGAAGAATTAGCTAAATTAAGAGCCGATACGTCGTTAGAAAAGACAGTTTTAGCGGCGCAACTTAGACCAAAATCAAAATAATAAGAAAAAAAATGACAAAACNTTAAAAAAAGGTTAAAAACGAGGCTAATATGAAAAAAAAGAACAAAAAAACTGTTGAAGTTAAATATCCTGAAGGTGGAAAACCAGTTGAGATGACAAATCCAACAGAATCTCAAAAAGATATGGTTAAAGGTCAAGGAAAAATTTTAGCAGAAAAGAAAAGATCAGCAACTTGGTACTAGTTTATGATTCCTTGGGGTTTATTAGGTCAAGGTTTAAAATCTGGACTAGAAATATACAAGAATAAAAAAGCAGCTGACGTTGCAATGTCAGAAGCTAAACTCCTTCATATTGAAAAAATGAAGAGAGGTGAAATAGAATTTTCTGGCAAGATTGCAGAAAATCAAAAATCAGACTGGAAGGACGAATTTGTACTTTTAACAATTTCTTCGCCTCTGTTTTTGTTAGCATATTCTGTTTTTGCAGAAGATGAAAAGATGCAAGAAAAGATTGACTTGTATTTTCAAAAATTACAAGAGATGCCCTGGTGGATAGTGGGCCTTTGGGTTTCAGTAGTCGCGGCCATATATGGACTTAAAGCAACTGATGTGATAAATATGAATAAAAAATAAGGAGAACAAAATGCCAAACAAAAGATACAATAATCAAATCCCTGGTTTTAAAAAAGGTGGGTCTGTTAAAAAGATGTCATCTAAAAAGAAAAAACTAGCGGCTATGTATCCGCCAAAAGATAAAATTACTAGAGGTGATTTTATTGCAGCGGCTAAGAAAAAGAAAAAGTAAGGAGAGAAAATATGGCAAGCAAATACCATAAAACTAAATCTGGCAAAATGGCAAAAAAAGGGCTTTGGTACAACATTCACCAAAAAAGAAAACGTGGTGAAAAAATGAGAAAGCCTGGAAGCAAAGGTGCGCCAACTGCTAAAGCATTTAAAAGATCACAAAGTAAATAATGAGAAACGATTATAGTTTAAGACCAGGTTTTGCATCAGGAGGTAAAACTCCAGCGTGGCAAAGAAAAGAAGGTAAGTCTGCATCAGGTGGACTAAACCGAAAAGGAATTGCATCTTACAGAAGAGCAAATCCTGGTTCTAAATTATCGATGGCGGTTACGACTAAGCCATCAAAATTAAAAAAAGGATCTAAAGCTGCAAACAGAAGGAAGTCTTTCTGCGCGCGTATGAAGGGAATGAAAAAAAGATTAACTTCTGCAAAAACTGCAAGAGATCCAAATTCAAGAATTAATAAGTCACTTAGAAAGTGGAATTGTTAATCAAAAGGAGATGAAGAGATGGATGATATATCAACTATTTACGGCATACAAAAGCTACTAAAAGATGGTATTCAACGAAATACTGATACATTACTGTCAGGAAACATTGACAGCTTAGAGAAATATCAGTATATATTAGGACAAATCAGGGCTTATGAATATACCCTGCAGGAAATCTCTAACCTGTTAAAAACGAAGGAGCATAAATATAATGACGGAACAATCATCAATCTCTCAGGAGATACCAGCACATAAAAACGCACTAGAAGAAAAATACCAAAGTACAAAAGCAAAAGAACCACTAGGACCTGATAACATTAAATCAGAAGTTGAAGAATTACCTGAACCATCTGGTTGGAGAATTTTAATATTACCATTTACTCCACCTGACACTACAAAAGGTGGAATCATATTATCACAAGAAACTTTAGACAGAGGACGTATATCAACTAACGTTGGTTATGTTCTTAAACTTGGACCATTAGCCTACAAAGACAAAGAAAAGTTTGAAACAGGACCTTGGTGCAAAGAAAAAGATTGGGTAATTTTTGCCAGATACGCTGGTTCAAGATTACCAATAGAAGGCGGAGAGTTAAGAATACTAAACGATGATGAAGTTCTAGGAACTGTAGAAGATCCTAGTTCAATCATTACGCAATACTAATCATAGGAGAAGCTATGCAAGAAGATGCAAAAAAAGAAGATCTAGTTGATGTTGGCGAAGAAGAGGGTGCTGATATTAATTTAGATAATGAGCAAACAAAGGAGAAAGAAGATGAAAAACTGGAAGTCGTTCAAGACGATAATCAGTCCGATGACTCATCTGAGAAATCTAGTGAGCAGTTGGATGTTCAAGGTAAAAAGACACCTGAAGAACAAAAGAAAAAAGAAAACGAGTTAGAACAATATAGCGAATCAGTACAAAAGAGAATTGCTAAGTTGACTCGTAAGATGAGAGAGGCTGAAAGGCAAAGACAAGAAGCTATTTCTTTTGCGGAAGCAATGAAAACACAAAAAGAAAAAGCTGAATCTAGATTTGCACACTTAGACAAAGACTATATGAATGAGTTTGAGTCTAGAGTTAAAACAAGTTTAGATGCCGCTAAAATCGCTCTTAAGACTGCAATAGATAGTGGAGACGTAGATGCACAAGTTGCTGCACAACAGCAAATTGCTTCATTGACAATGGACTCTGCTAGATTGCAAAGTTTAAAAAGTGCACAAGCACAAGTTAAAGAAAACGTAAGAAGAGTACCAGAAGTCACTATTACACCACAACAAACTCAGGGACAGGACGGAGTAGAAACCGATCCTAAAGCAGAAGCTTGGGCAACTAAAAATGCGTGGTTTGGTAATGATTCTGCGATGACTTACACTGCGTTCGATATACATAACAAGCTAGTCAAAGAGGAAGGGTACGATCCTAAATCTGACGAATATTATGCTGAAATAGACAAAAGAATAAGACTTGAATTTCCGCATAAATTTGGTAAGATGGAGTCAAATACAACTGAAAGAGAAGTTAAACCTACTCAAACAGTTGCTTCAGCTAGACGTCCAGCTACAACAGGACGCAAGAAAACTGTAAGACTCACACCTTCACAGGTAGCAATCGCTAAAAAATTAGGTGTGCCACTCGAAGATTACGCAAGACAATTGCAACTCACGAAGGAGGTATAATATGACAATTGATAAAACTTCTCGTGCGGGTCAAACTAGAGATAAAGAATCTCGAAAAAAAGTTTGGACTCCACCATCAAGTTTAGATGCACCCCCTGCGCCAAATGGCTTTAGGCACAGATGGATAAGAGCCGAAGTTCTTGGTCAAGAAGACGGCAAGAATATGTCGGGTAAAATAAGATCCGGATGGGAGCTCGTTAGAGCTGACGAATATCCAGATCACGATTTTCCCAGCATTGAAGACGGCAAGTATAAGGGAGTGATCGGAGTTGGTGGCCTAGTGTTGGCTAGGATACCGGAAGAGCTCGCAAAACAACGTGAAGCGTACTTTAATAAAAGAACGCGAGATCGTGATGAAGCTATAAATAACGAGCCTTTGAAGGATCAACATCCTAGTATGCCAATCAATAGTGAAAGGCAAACTAGAGTAACTTTTGGTGGCTCTAAGAAAAGTTAATTTTTTAACGATTCGCTGACCATCATACAATTAACCAATATGGAGAAAAACTATGGCAAATAAAGACGCAGCTTTTGGTTTAAAACCGATTGGTAAGATTGGTCAAAATGCTGACAACCAAGGTTTAACTGAATACTTGATCGCAGATAACTATGCGACTTCAATTTATCAGGGAGACCCGGTTATAGCAGTAGCAGGCGGAACTGTAGAAGTAGCTGCCGCAGGAAGCACTAACATAGTTGGTGTTTTTTGGGGTCAGTTTATAACTAAAGATCCAACTACTGGAAAACCAACTTACCGAAATTACTACACTCAAACGAATGTAGCTAATGGGGAAGAAATCAGAGCGTTTGTATATGACGACCCTTATGAAAGGTTCGAAATACAATCAAATAACGCAAGTGCTTCTGCTGCAACAGACGTGTTCGAATTAGCGGACATTGAATATACAGCAGGATCAACTATCAATGGCGTATCTAAAGTTGAATTAGACGATGCTTCTTTTGTAACAACTTCTGCACAAATGCAGGTAGTTGGTGTATCAAAAGATATCGAAAATAATGATTTAACTTCAGCAAACGTTAACTTTGTAGTTAGAATCAACGAGCACTTGTATAAACAAACTGTAGGAGTATAGGAGTATAAACTATGGCAATATCAAGACAACAACTAGTTAAAGAACTAGAGCCTGGGTTGAATGCACTATTCGGCCTAGAGTATAAAAGATACGAGAATCAGCACGTAGAAATCTATGATGCAGAAAATTCAGACAGAGCTTTTGAAGAAGAAGTAATGTTAGCTGGATTTGCGAATGCAGCTGTTAAACCTGAAGGTTCAGCAGTGACATTTGACAATGCACAAGAAACTTTTACAAGCAGATACACTCACGAAACTATCGCTTTAGCGTTCGCGATTACTGAAGAAGCAATCGAGGACAACTTGTATGATAGAATTGCTACTAGATACACAAAAGCATTAGCTAGATCTATGGCAAACACTAAGCAAGTTAAAGCGGCTAACGTATTGAACAACGCTTTCAATACTAACTTCCTAGGAGGAGATGGAGTTGAACTTTGTTCTACACTTCACCCTACTATAGCTGGCACATTCAGTAATGAATTGTCGACTTCAGCTGACTTAAACGAAACTTCATTAGAACAAGCATTGATTGACATCGCTGCTTTCACTGATGAGAGAGGTTTAAAAATTGCTGCTCAAGGTATGAAATTAATCATCCCTTCTGAGTTACAATTTACAGCTGAGAGATTAATGAAATCTCAAGGTAGAGTTGGTACAGCTGACAATGATGTAAATGCAATCGTGTCTAAAGGTATGATTCCACAAGGTTATGTGGTTAACAATTACCTAACTGACACTGATGCGTTCTTCATCAAAACAGACGTGCCAAACGGTATGAAAATGTTCGTTAGATCACCTTTAAAAACAGCAATGGAAGGTGACTTTGACACTGGTAACGTTAGATACAAAGCTAGAGAAAGATACAGCTTCGGCTTTTCTGACCCTAGAGGTATCTTCGGATCACCAGGTGCGTAAGCACTGAATTAAAAGAGGCGGCCTAAAAACCGCCTCTTTTTTTATGCAAAAGGAGAAAACTATATGAAAACTTTCCGTATTAAAATTAGAGCCTATGGATACTTCTGTGACTTCACATTAGAGTGTGAAGATAGCAGCAAAGCATTAGAAGATGCCATAGTTGACAAGTTAGGAAAAAATGATATAGTATGGGAAGATTCCAAATTTTATAATACTAGTAAAATTTGGTTAACCTACGAGGAGCTTAGTGATGCAAACACACGTTCAATCCCTTTACAAACAGAAGAGGGGTCTAGAACTACAGTGGGAGCAGCATTATAACGATGAGGGTAGATATACCCTTGATATGGTTAGGATTGATAATAAAATTAAAGAAGTTATCAATCATATTAAGATGGCAGAAGCTAAAGAAGCTAGTCAACTTAGTAAAATTGAAGATGCTGCACCTCAAGTTTCGGTAGCTACTTAATAAAAAGCTACTACACAAATAAATCATCTTTATTCTTAAGGATCTCTTGCGCTTCATTTAAATCTACAGTATATTAGAATAACTATACATATAATTTAATGTGTACGCGTATAGTCGACGGCCTAGAGAACACATTAAAATAACTAGGAGGATAATTATGGCTAAAACTACATTTCAAGCTGTTGTAAGATCACACGGTGGCCAGGATAAAAGTGCAACTTTTCCTGGAACAGTGGTCCTAGCGGCTGAAGGAATTGTTGATAGTTCAACTTCTGTTTATTCTGCAGTAACTGACAAAGACGGTACAAATGCAATCGTGCTTCCATCAGGAGCAAGAATTGTAGATGTAACTCACGTTGCTACAGGTGCAGCTGACAAGAACATCAACTTAGGAACTACAACTACTGCTGCTAATGCAAACGCAACTTCAATTGCTTCTGCATTAAGTGCAAACGGTTTTAATTCTGCAATCGTTGATGATGTTGACGGTGCTGCTTTCTTAACTCCATTAACTGCAAATTCTACAGTTTATGGTGCAGGAGCAGGTTCATCTACAACTTCTTCTACGACAAAGGTTATGATCTATTACACAATTAGTGATAATGGAAAACCAAGCGAATCAGAACCTGTGTTATCATAATAAAATATGGAGCTCCTTCGGGAGCTCCTAATTAAGGAGAAAAATAAATGAGTTATAAATCAGATGTCAAACCAGTTGTCGTAGCATCTAATTCTGCATCTGCGGTTTTATTTACTGGCAGAACAAGATTAAGAGGTTATATGGTTCAATCAACTGGAAGTTCGGGAACTTGCGTAATTAACGGTTTAGCAAATGCTACTAACGTTAGTTCAACAACTACAACTGGAGTTTACATTCCAATTTCTGTAGGTGCAGGACAAACTGAAACTTTAAATATTCCAGAAGATGGAGTTTTGTACGCTTCTACTAACGGAACAGGTATTGTTGACGGAATAGGTGTAACAGCAAATTCAAGCGCATTAACAGTTACTTTGTTCATCGATAAATAGGAGGCTAGATGGCTACATCAGGCACTACAGATTTCAATCTTGAGATTGATGAAATTATTGAAGAAGCTCTTGAGAGAGCAGGCATAGGTGGCGCACGTACCGGCTATCACCTTCGTAGTGCAAGAAGATCATTAAACATTTTACTTTCAGAGTGGGGTAATAGAGGTATTCATTTATGGAAAGTAAAACTTGCAACGGTCCCATTAGTGTTGGGCCAAGCAGAATATAATTATGCAAATGATTCTTCTAACTTTCCAAATGACATCAATGATGTATTAGAAGCTTATGTTAGAAATAACACAACAGCAACGGCACCGGTTGATACTACATTATCTAAAATTGATAGATCTACTTATGCTTCATTACCTAATAAATTATCACAAGGAACACCATCACAATACTATGTTCAAAGAACAACTAGTCCAAGTGTGTTTCTATATATTACTCCTGGTTCTTCGTTCTCAGGTTCAAACTATCAATTAAAATTTTATTATCTTGCAAGAATAGAAGACGTCGGTGCTTACACAAATACAGCAGACGTAGTTTATAGATTTATTCCGTGTTTGACTTCTGGACTTGCTTATTATTTATCAATCAAGCATTCACCTGAAAAAACTGAACAGTTAAGATTATTTTACGAAGATGAATTACAAAGAGCATTGACTGAAGATGGTCAAAGAACATCAGTATTTATTTCACCACAAACATTTTATGGAGATGGAGTATAATGCCTTTTGCAACTGGTAAAAAATCTAAAGCAATTTCTGATCGATCTGGTATGGAATTTCCATATCCAGAAATGTTAAAAGAATGGAATGGTTCTTTAGTTCATTATACTGAATATGAATCTAAACATCCACAACTTGAACCAAAACCAAAAGGTGGTGATGCACAAGGATTACAAGATGCAAGGCCTGCAAGAACAGAACCTGCGGTAGCTAGAATATTAGATGTTAATCCATTAATTTTAACTTCAGGTTCATCAACTATTTCTGTATTTGAAGAATCGCACGGAAGATCAACAGGAAATATAGTTAGATTTAGAGATGGTGAAGGTGGTTATGGAATTGGTATTAATGATGTTAATGATTCAAATGGTCATTCTATTACTGTGACAGATGTGGATCATTATACTTGGAATGCAACTACAACAGCAACACAACAAGCAAGAATAGGAGGAGGAAGNATATCGGCTGGTCCGGTAACTTTANCANCATAATGACATACGACGAATTAAGAACACANATTAGAAATTATACAGAAGTNGATAGTGGAGGATTATCAGATTCTACTATTGCACAAATTGTAAAAAATACTGAAAACAGAATTTACAGAGAAGTTCAATCTGACAACTATAGATTTTATGCAACTGCAGCTATGACAACTGGAAACAGATATGTAACTGTTCCAACTGCTTTAACTAATATTAGATATGTTCAAATAACTNATTCAAACAATGATCAAACTTTTTTAGAACAAAAAGATACTAGCTTTATGGCTGAATATGATTCAACTCCTTCAACTACTTATGGAACTCCTAAGTATTATGCAAACTGGGATGAAGTAACTTGGGTGGTGGCCCCTACACCAAGCACTAATTTTTCTATCACAATAGCTTATTATAAAAATGTAACTTTAGATTCATCTAATAATAACTCTACTACGTATTTATCAACGTACGCAGAAGATCTTTTATTAAATGGTTGTTTAGCAGAAACGTATAAATACTTGAAAGGCGCTCCAGATATGATACAAGTCTACGAACAATCATATCAAACGGCTAAAGAGTCATTTGGTGTTGAACAAACGGGTCGTAGAAGAAGAGACGAATACACAGATGGAGTTGTACGGGTACCTTTACCGTCAGTTAACCCATCAAAATAGGAGGATAAATGGCAAACATAGTACCTGATAGTTTTAAACAAGAACTGTTTTTAGGAACTCATAACTTCAGCACTTCAGCTGGTGACACTTTTCATTTAGCTTTGTATACAACAGTAACTGGATTTGCTGCGGCAACTACAACTGTTTATACAACAGACAATGAAGCAAGTGGAACTGGTTATACTGCTGCAGGAGCTGCATTAACAAACACAGCTGTTAGTGTTGCACAGAATATTGCCTTTGTTGACTTNAGTGATTTAACTTTTCAAACAGCTACAATCACTGCATCCGCTGCTTTAATCTATAATACATCACAATCAAACAAAGCAGTTGTGGTGTTAGATTTCGGTGGAGATAAAACTTCAACAAACGGTGACTTTACTATTCAGTTCCCAGATGCAAATTCTACAAGTGCGATTCTAAGAATATCGTAGTATAGTTGCCATAGAATAATCGATGGCTACAAACACACCTTGGAATTCAGGCAAATGGAGTGAAGGCACTTGGAATGGTCTAGGTGTTGACATCACAGTTACGATTGGTAATGAAGGTGGTTGGGGTTCAGGCGCGTGGGATGCGAAAGCTTGGAACGCTAACAGTTTTTCTTTTCCTGACAAATTAACTATTCAAGCTCCAATTGATCAAGGTTGGAATGAAGATGCTTGGAGTGCAGACAGCTGGGGTGGAATTGGTCCACAGGTTGTCGTTACAGGCACAGCTAATATTATTCCTTCAGCTTCTGAATTATCAATTCAACTTGGAACTTTAACCTTTGAAGGTAAATCTAGTTTTGAATTAACTGGATCTGAATTAACTTTCTCATTAGATTCACCTGTTGTCATTGCAAATGCTAATATAGTTGCTGCAACTAATTTATTACAAATAGCAGTTCAATCTCCAAACATATCTGCTGATGGATTTACAGAAGCTGTAACAGGTTCTCAAATTGGAATAGAAGTAGGATCAGTAACAGTTAATCATAATGCAATACCTACTTTTGATGGAAGTCAAGTTTCCATATCAGTTGGTGGAGTAATTATTGAGGGTGGTTTAGATTTATTAGTTACTGGTTCTGGGGTAGCTTTACAAACTGGAACAGTTAATTTTGATGCTGCTGCAAACATAAATGTTATTGCAAGTAAACTATTAGTTACCTCTGGTAGTGTTACTTTTGATGCAAAAGCTAATGTTTTAGCTACAGGATCAACGGTCCAAACATCCGTAGGCACAGTAAATATTGCTTCTGTTTATCACGTTACAGGATCACAAGTTACAGTAGGTACAGGAACCCTATCTTTTGTAACTGATCAAGTCATTCAGGTCACAGGTAATAACTTGACTTTAGGTTCAGGAGACCTTATTATTACGAATTGGAACCCAATTGTTCCAGGAGCAAATCAACCGTGGACAGCTATAACAACAGGAGCCACGCAGACTTGGACACCTATTAGTACTGGTGCAAATCAAACGTGGACAGATTTTTAAAAAAATGATATTGAGGAAATTATATGGCTAGTACATTTTCAAATTTAGGTATTATTCTACAAGCTAGTGGGGAAAACTCTGGTACGTGGGGTGATAGAACAAACGTAAACTTACAAAGAATAGATAACGCAATTACAGGTATCTCTAATATTGTGGTTACAGGAGCTACAACTTTAGCTTTTTCAACTAACTCAGATACTACAACTTACACAACAGAAGCAGGTAGAAGTAAAATTTTAGTATTTACTGGTACGCCAGGAACACCAACAACAATTACTTTACCAAACGTAGAAAAAGAATATTTAATTAATAACAAAACAGATTCATCATTAGTATTTACAGCAGGTACAGGTGCTTCAACTTATACCGTTACTACAAATAAAATAAATTATGTTTATGTTGATGGAAGTGATGAAGTTATATCTGCAGTAGCAGATACACCTCCAGGCGGATCTAATACACAAATTCAATTTAACAGTTCAGGTTCATTTGGTGGTTCTGCTAATTTAGTTTGGGATGGAACAAACGTTACTCTTGGTGCAACAGGTGCATTAAGATTAGGTGACACAACTGGC
>JGI10211J14876_10001408_pt1 | contig 10520 bp, 8 predicted proteins | sample Etolagsediment_FD_14876 | JGI IMG/M metagenome (IMG submission 14876)
AATCTCCATGACCACCACCTCTTGTGGCCTGGAAGTAATCTCCCTGGGCAGGGGCGATATTCCCCAATCCGGGTCCTCCCCTCATGGTATTAATGATAACCGCGGGAAGCTCCTGAGCGGCCAAAAAGGAAATCCCTTCTTGTTTTAGACTTATCCCGGGGCTGGATGAAGAGGTCATAACCCTCTTGCCCGTCATTGAAACACCTATAACCATATTAATGGCAGCCAATTCGCTCTCTGACTGAATAAAGACACCGTCGGGAAGAGAAGCCAAAGCGCTTGCCATGTATTCGGTGAGCTCATTTTGTGGGGTTATAGGATAACCAAAATAAAAGCGGCAACCAGCTCTGACTGCTGCCTCTGCAATAACATGACTCCCCCGCAATAGCATTTTTTCACTCACGATATACCTCAATAGCTATATCAGGACACACTATGGCACATAGTGCACACCCTTTGCACACATGGTTTTTGATCTCTATTTCTTCTTCATTATATTGAGCAGGATAGTACCCTTTCTGATTCAAACTATCAGAAATTGAAATAAGTTCGAAAGGACACACTGATCTACACAGATAGCAGCCTTTACACAATTCCGCTTCTATCGTTATAAAACCTCTCTTTAATTTAGTAGTCATAATGAAATGTTATTATAATTCTTTGAAACATTAATGGTAATCTTTTTTTTCAAAAAACAAGCTACCTCGCATCTCTGCTTAAGCGGAAACTCCACTACGCTCTGAAAAATTGCGGGAAGAAAATTAACCCTTGTCCGCCTTGAGCAGATTAAGGCGTTAATACATAATAGTTTATTGTTGGGCTGTCAATCAATTTCCATTGCTTTTCAAAATAATTTTACCCAATAAGATATGGATTCATAACCGATTCTTTTAATATAGCAGAAATCAATAGAATATTTTTTATTACGAAGTGACACTGCAGGAATACGAACCTTGTGAAGGAAAAATTCCCTGTTCAAACATTGACTTGACCTCTCCGTACCTTTATCTTACTATAATAATACCAAAAAAATAAGCCATTTCAATTGCGCAAAGAAAAAATATAGCAATGATATATATACTGAAAGGCCCTTTTGAAAAAGCATCAAGGCCTCTCGTAGACCTGTTGATCAAGCATCACTGCACAGCTTTTCACCTGACCATGATTGCCTTTTTCGGGACACTTGTGGCATCTGTTTTAATATATTATCAAAACTGGATAGTAGGCTCTTCACTCTTTTTGCTTTTCTCGCTTTTTGATGCCCTGGATGGATCATTGGCCAGAAGGAACAACAGCGCGAAACCTATCGGCGCCTTCTTTGACTCGGTAATGGATAGGTTTTCTGACAGCGCGATACTGTTTGCTATCATCTTTTATGCCTTCAATACTGGGAAAAGAAATGTCTTTCTCCTTGCTCTTCTCGCACTTATAGCCTCTTTGATTACAAGCTATATTAAGGCAAAAGCAGAAAACTTCCTGGAATTCGGATCAATAGGCCTTTTACAAAGACCAGAAAGAGTTCTCATCACATTTCTAATGTTATTGTTTCCCAAATACCTTCTTTTCGGTTTGTGGGTACTTGTTATCGGTGGGTATATTACTATCTGCCAAAGGCTCTACTCGGCCTACCAAAAATTTAATCATCAGTCTTTTTCCTAAATCATTACCATTGATCCTGAAATTCAAGATAATGTCTTCGCTATAATACCAAATTTGTAGTAACGTTAAAAAAAATAAAGGCATTGTAGATCAATAGGGTAATGGCTGTTTCTTAAAGGCGATATCTTCAAAAAAAATCCCACCGTATTTTACATAGGTCAAATATTTTGGGTTTGTTCTACAAAACCCTTAGAATCCCCACATGGTCTGTTATAGCCCAAATATTTGATCACTTTCACACGAGCCCTACCCTCCTCAAACCGCTATTAAATCTACTATTGCTATCAATAAAGTTGAAAATCTCGTTGATTCGGTAAGATACGTGTGTTTAAAAACAAATCAAACCATAACCAACAAGGTGAGAATACAATAACACGACAAACAATACTTCCTTTTAAGGTAGAAATGACGGAGACATGATAACCCCCCATGCAGGCTTAGCCTTAATGGGTGAATTTGCCGTAGGATTGAAATTACTAAAATCAGTCCCGATAAATCGGGATTTACCCAAGCCTAAAAATGATACTGGCTACAAGCCATCTGAATACATCTTCCCCGTCATCTTAATGCTCAATGGTGGTGGGAGAAGCTTGAAAGACATCCGCCAGATAAAAGACAATGAGGATCTAAAAGAGGTTTGCCATTAAAAAGGACGCTCCAACAGACGTTATTGGAGACTGGCTGAGGAGGATTAGGCCAAATGGGTGAGCATTTGAAGATGAATTAAGAGAAGGCAATGATGCCCCTGTTGCTAGAAACCTTGAGTTTATAAAATACTGTGAAAGACAGATGCCTAATGGTAAAATCAAGGCATTAAGGACTGATAGCGCAGCATATCAGGCTGATATCATAAAATACTGTGAAAGTAAGGGCATTTAATTTTCCATAGGAGCCGATCTTGATGAGGCAGTGCTAAAGACTATAAGGGCAATACCTGATAATGATCGGAGTTCTTATAAGAGTGAATACAGAGCTGATACAGTTCACTCAATGAACAAAACAAAAGAGGCCTTTTGTCTTATTCATAAGCCTCAGGCTTATTGTGGTACGAAGGCCCTATCAAAGAGATATCTTCTCTGAGCAAGACACCAGTGTAAAGCATGCAGTTATAGCCACCAATAGCATGGAATCATCTGAACAGGTTATAAAGTTGATTGTATAGGGATAACCCAACTTAGAAGTAGCACTGAGCAAAATCCAGGCAAAGCCAATTATCTCTGACCACATCCAAAGGACATGGCTTAATCAGTTAGTCAGTAAAAAATAGCTAACCAGTCTTTGAAGCAACAACTCCTAGATCAAAGGCCTTTAAATTAGACTCCAAAAATGTCTGCTTTGTTGTCTTAGATATTGTTTCCTTGAGTATATCCTCTTTCAAAGGAATAACTTTGCTGCCAATCAATGCCCCAAGCATAACCATGTTGAGGGATAAAGGATTTCCAGCCTTTGCTGCCAACTCATCACCATCCAGAGCTATTAACAAGGAAACATTGTCTCTGATTTGATTAATGGCCTCATCAATGTCAGGATACACTCCCTGGCCTATTGCTACAGTAAAAGGAGGAAGAGGATGAATATTGGTGATAACCACCGTATTCTTGTTGCATTTATTCAATGCCCTCAATGTCTCTGATGGCTCGAAACCAATCAGAATATCTGCCTCACCCTTTGAAACAATTGGGCTGCTTGCTCCCATAATAACAGATGACTCAACAATACCACCTCTCTGGGCCATTCCGTGAATTTCACTTACTACCGCAGGAATTCCAGCAGATATACAGGCCTCACCAAGAAGTCTTGATGCAAGAAGATTTCCCTGTCCTCCGACACCAACAAAGACTATTCGTTTTGTTTCCATAGTTATCTCCTTTGACAATCGACTATTTTCAATTTTTTAGTCTTCACTTTTTTATTGGAAGAATAGCATTCTCAGGACAGATCTGTGCACACACAGCGCAGCCAATACAAAGGTTTTCATTTATCATTGTCTTATTATCAGCAATATACATTGCCGGACATGCCAAAAGATTTATACAATCGAGATGTTTCGTGCATTTATCTTGATCGACATAGAATGGCCTCGCCTTTTTTGCTTTTTTTATTGCCCTGGCATAGAGAGGACAAATCTCTTTTGATATGATAACCGAGATGCCATTAAAATCTTTTGATGCCTGTGCTGCAGCAATGCTCTTTTTCACCTGAAGGGGATTAACTACTTGCACATGCTCCACGCCACAACCCCTTACTATCGATTCAATAGAAATCTGTTTGGTATCAACACCCATAGGAATTGTATCTACACCAGGGTTAGGTTGCTGCCCTGTCATAGCAGTTGTGCCATTATCAAGGATTACCAGGGTAAAGTTGTGGTTATTATGAACAGCATTTATTAGGGCAGGTATACCTGCATGGAAAAAGGTTGAATCCCCTATAAACGAAACGACCTTCTGATCCGTAGCCGCTGCGATGCCACAGGAAGATCCTACTGATCCACCCATACATATAACAATATCGGCCATGGATAAGGGAGGAAGCACACCCAAAGTATAACAGCCAATATCAGAGGGGTACACCGCATCAGGACCATATACCTTCTTTATCGCATAATACATGGCCCTATGGGGACATCCAGCACAGAGATTAGGTGGCCTACTTGGAAGTTCAGGTAAACCGCTGACGTCAACCATCGCTGGCGTGGTGTCAGTTATTTTAAAATATGATGCAATAGTCTTACGGACCAACCCCGGATCATACTCATACAGTCTTGGAAAAAGGCCATCCCCTTTTCCCTTGATAGGTATCCCTATTCCCTTTGATTGGGCTATCGACCTAATTTCGTTTTCCATTACTGGTTCAAGTTCTTCGACTATCAGCACTTTATCCACATTGCGGAGGAATTTCTCAATCATTTTTTCTGGCATAGGATAAGAAAAACCGAGCCTGAGGATAGCCACATTATCGCTTATTCCAAGATCATTAATTGCATCCTGTACATAGTTCATGCTTACGCCATTAGTCACTATGCCCCATTTTCCATTGCCAACAAGCTCGTTATACTTTGAGTTCTCAGAGAGCAATAACGCTTGATCATATTTCTCTAATAAGATCTTGTGCAGGTTTCTGGAAACAGCAGGAATTGCCACAAGGTGAAAGGGATCTTTTTTAAAGAAACCTTTGGATTTGATAGGCTTTATTGAACCAAATCTTACCGCCCCTCTGAGGTGATTAAGCCTGGTTGTAGTCCGCAGAATAACCGGTAACTTCAATTGCTCTGAAATATCAAATGCGGCAACAGTCATGTCCTTCATCTCCTGAGCATTTGTTGGCTCTATCATTGGGAGTCCTGACAGTCGTGCATAGTATCTGTTATCCTGCTCATTCTGGCTTGAAAATAAAAAGGGATCATCAGCATTTATCACAACCATGCCTGCACTTACGCCAAGATAGGCCATGGTCATGAGGGAATCAGAGGCAACATTCATCCCTACATGCTTCATGGTGCAAATGCTTCTTACGCCTGAAATAGCAGCGCCTGCTGCAACTTCTAATGCCACCTTTTCGTTGGTGGAATACTCAAAATAGAATCCGGCGTCCCTGTACAGGGTAAAAAACGTATCTGGTATCTCAGACGATGGCGTGCCTGGGTAACAGCTTGCAACACCAATACCTGCCTCAATAGCACCCCTTGCAATTGCCTCATTACCTAATAACAACATCTCCTTGTCTGGCGAATCAATAAGTAGTTTATGCATATTTCGACCCATGCTTAAGGTTAATATAATATAGCTACAATTTAGCTATTTTATAACTTTTACAAAGCTATGCTGTCAAGAAGGAAATAAAACACTCTTCACATTCTATTCCAAAAACAATAGATGTTTATCATAACTCAGATTCAAAGTTCCGGGGTTCAACGTTCAGGGTTAACCAGACGGAAGAGAGGTTCGATTCCTTGACGAATGCGGTGTTTATCCGTTTCTTGTAAAACTCCAGGATGTCTTGCACGGGAGTCCAGAGTGAGGCCTATGCAGCAATACATATGCCTAACCGTGAACCTTGAACCTTACAACCTGAGCAGTTACTGTTTATTTAATCTTAAAACTCCCTTTTCCTTTTCCATAAATCTCTCGTAATTTTGGTTTCTCTATCTTGCCAGTGGGATTGCGGGGCACATCACTAAAAATTATCATTCGAGGCCTTTTATACCTTGGTAACGCCTGACAAAATTCATTTACTTCATCTTCTGTCATATCCTTTCCTGATTTAACCTTGATGATAGCACATGTAATCTCACCAAGCCGCTCATCAGCTATACCTATAACAGCTGCATCCTGGATTTTATCACTATTTGCGAGAAAATCTTCAATCTCAACCGGAAATATGTTTTCACCTCCAGTGATGATAACATCCTTTTTTCTATCCACGAGCCATATAAAACCATCCTCATCTATTCTGGCCATATCCCCAGTTAAAAGCCACCCATTAAAAAGGGCGCTGGCTGTTGCCTCAAGATTCTTATAATACTCTTTCATCACCCCAGGCCCTTTTACCATAAGCTCACCAGGTTGCCCTTGAGCAACACTGTTACGGCTTTCATCCACCACCTGACATTCCCAATCAAAGCCAGGCACACCAATGGCCCCGACCTTGTCAATATTTTCTATTCCAAGGTGAACACAACCAGGCCCAGTAGTTTCACTTAAACCATAATTGGTATCATAGTCATGTTTGGGAAAAACCTTTTTCCAGTTCTTTATCAAGCTTGGCGGAACTGGCTGGGCACCAATATGCATCAATCTCCACTGATTTAATGAATAATCAGCAAGGTTTGCATTCCCATTTTCTATTGCCATAAGAATATCCTGAGCCCATGGCACTAGCAGCCAGACAATAGTCACCTTCTCTTCTGATACAGCCTCCAAAATCCATTCGGGCCGTATCCCTTTAAGGATAACTGCCTTTGAGGCAACAATAAAACTACCAAACCAATGCATTTTCGCACCAGTATGATACAGGGGTGGAATTAATAAAAAATTATCCTTATGTGTTTGATTGTGGTGTCGATTCTCAATGATACAGGCGGCTTCAAGGTTTCTGTGGGTTAAAAGTATTGGCTTTGGTGTGCCCGTGGTGCCAGAGGTAAAATAAAGGCCTGCATCATCTTCAATTCCTATTTCAACATCAGGATTTACAGGGGAGCTCTTTTCTAAAACATCCTCATATCTTTCTGCATAATCGGGCCTGACCTCATCTGGCCCCACAAAGATATAATCCTTTATAGTGAAAAGCTTCTCCTTACTCTCCGTAACTCTTTCTATAAATTCCTCTCCAAAAATCATCACCTTACCTTCAGCAATTCCAGCACATAATTTTATATCCCGGGCAGAAAATCTAAAATTCAATGGCACTGCCCAAGCTCCGGTCCTGAGAATTCCAAAATAGGCAGGGAGCCACTCAATACAATTCATCATAAGATGAATAACTTTATCACTCTTTCGAATCCCCTTGGCTATCAACGCATTTGCAAACCGGTTGGCCTGCTCATCAAATTCTTTCCATGTTATTTCTATTCTTCTGTCTTTTGCGGGCTCCCGTTCAATAAGGGCAACCTCATTTCCATACATCCTTGCATTCCGTGCCAATATCTCCCCTATAAGCATCTTTTGGCCTCCTAAATTAATTTATTTATTTCTTTTTTTCTTGACAAAAATATTATATAAAAATAAGTAATATAAAATCTTACCAAATAGCTATAAAATAGCTATAACACAATTATGTATCAAAAAGTCAAGGCTATCTTTATGATAACAATCTCTACATGGCCAAAAAAATACCTCCCAAAGAATCCTTTTAACATACACGATCCTTTCCAAGATAATTATTTAAAGAATAATTTTATCTATAAAAGCACAATCGTTACTCAAATATGGTTGAAGGGGTAAGATGTTACCCTTTATGGCTACCATTTTAGGCAGAATATTATTATAATTAATAATCTAAAAGAGGGGGAATGATTATGCGAAAGGTATTTATTGTAGCACTCATTGCAGGGTTTGTTTGTTTTTTCTTAGGCACTTTTGCATGGGCAAAACCAATAAAGGTAGGGGCGATAATCAACCTGACAGGGCCAGCATCTACCTGGGGTCAATTCCATGCCAAAGGCCATAAAGACTACTTCAGGTATGTAAATGAGGTAAAGGGAGGAGTTGGAGGTAATAAAATAGATCTGACTGTTGTTGATCATGCCTATAAAGTCCCTGAGGCCATCAAGTATGTCAAGAAGTTCTGCACCTCTGACAAGATGGATATTTTAGCCACATGGGATGCAGGATCAGGCATAATGGCAAAACCAATTATCCAGAAATACAAAACGCCCAACATTAATTATTCTACCTACCAGGGAATTCTCAAAGCTCCAGTTGATTATGCATATCTACCCTTTGGCAGTTATGTGATGGATTCCTATGCGGTTTTGGAATATATCCGCACCATTCATGAAGGAAAAGAAGCTCCCAAAGTGGGGCTCCTGACCTATAATAATGCCTATGGAAAGTCTATCCATGCTCCGAGTAAGGAATATGCTGCCAAACATGGCATAAACATCGTAGATATCGAGCAATTCCCTTCAAAGACCCTTGATCTTAACACCGAATGCCTTAGACTTAAGAAAGCAGGAGCAGAATATATCTTTATGCAGTGTCTTCCGTCTGCTATCCTTATGGCCCTCAAATCCGCTGATAGAGTAAATTATGATGTCCCCTTCTTTGGAACCTGGACATCCACGGATCCAAATTTCTTTACAAGGGGCAAAGGCCTGATCAGAGATAGGATGCATATGGAGTTCCCAGGGGGACTTCCTGTTGACGGGACAGCCGGACTAAAGGTGATGGAAACAATGTGGAAACGGTATAAGACAGTAACCAAATTTGATGCCTCTTACTGGGAAGGTGTTGCCGTTGCCATGGTTATGGAAAAGGCATTTCAGAGGGCTCATGAAAAATTCGGGGAGATAGACAGTGAAACCATTAATGACGCCCTTGAGACATTCAGAGATGAGGATTTCGGCGGTGTTATACCTAATGTTACCTACACGAAAACTGATCATAGTGCCTCATTCACCGGAAGGATCGTAAAGATAAACGAAGATCAAACCTACACACCACTTACTAACTTCTTTGTACCTGGAAAAGAAAGGGTTAAACTGTTAAAAAGGTAATAAATGAAGGCATTTAGAGGTCAACCAAGTATCTTCGCCTCCAGACAGCCTGAAGAAAACAGGGCCGAACTGGAGGTGAAGAACCTATCGTTACATTTTGGGGGTGTTGTAGCCCTTGATAATATTGATGTATTAGTTCACACAGGGGAACTCTTAGCAATAATTGGCCCCAACGGTGCTGGGAAGACAAGTCTCCTCAATTGCATTACAGGGTATTATAGGCCACAAAAGGCTACAATGAGTTTTAATGGACAGGATATCTTTCACATGTCAACTCATCACCTTACAGGCCTGGGCATTGGAAGAACGTTTCAAAACATTGAACTATTCCCAGGTATAAGTGTCCTTTCAAACATGCTCCTTGCCAGACATATCCATACTAATTATGGTGTAGGGTTAGCCTCTATTTTTTCTCCATCTGTAAAAAAAGAAGAGGTTCGTCACCGGCAGGTCTTAGAGGAACTTATCGATTTCCTTGAAATGCAAGCCATCAGAAAACAACCCGTTGGATCCCTGCCATATGGTTTACGGAAAAGGGTTGAGCTGGGAAGGGCCCTGGCATTGGAACCAAAGCTATTGGTCCTGGATGAACCCTTTGCCGGAATGACCTTAGAAGAAAAAGAAGACATGGTGCGGTTCCTAATAGAGCTCAATGAGGGGTGGAAACAAACTATGATCCTCGTAGAACACGACATGTCAGTTGTGATGAGTATATCAAAAAAAGTTATGGTGCTGGATTTTGGAAAGAAAATAACAGAGGGTCCACCAGAAGAGGTTCAAAATCATCCTCAGGTAATCAAGGCCTATCTTGGAGATGCAGTGAAAATATAGTTTGCTTGGGGAGGATCGGGTTTGTTGAGTTTGTTGAGTGTAACTCAATGAACTCAATAAATACAACCAACCATAATACTATTTCCTTCAGGGGTTTTATATTGAGAAAGATAGAACGCTTAGATGAACATGCCTTATCTACCCTTACTGACTATACGCTGCCACAGATGTTAGCCAAACAGGCCCAGGAATTAGGTTCACAAAGGGCTGCTATCAGGGAAAAAAATTTTGGTATCTGGCAGACCTATAATTGGAATGATTATCTCCAGTATACAAAAAAGCTCGCCTTAGGTTTGGCATCTCTTGGACTCAAAAGGGGTGAAAATATAGGTATTATCACTAATAATCACCCTGAATGGCTTTTTACCGAACTTGGAGCCCAGGCCCTCGGCGCAGTAACCTTAAATCTATTCACTACATCAGTGGCCAAGGAGCTTGCATTTGGCCTCAATCGTGTGCAAGCAGCCTTTGTGATAGCTGAGGATCAAGAACAGGTAGACAAACTTTTAGAGGTAAAAGAAAAACTCTCCTTTGTTAGAAAGGTTATCTATATTGATCCAACCGGCATGAGGACCTACGCTGATAACCCATGGCTTATAAGCTTTCAGAAACTCTTAGAGCTTGGCATAGATTTTGATAAAAAATCACCACAGTACTTTGCTGATGAATTACGCAAGGGAAAGCCGAATGAGGTAGCCTTGATGATAATGACATCGGGCACCACCGGCCTTCCAAAACTTGCTATGATATCACATGAAAATTTTACCGAGATGGCAAGAAAATGGCTTGAAACTGCCCCAATCGGGATTGGGGA
>JGI10211J14876_10001409_pt1 | contig 10515 bp, 32 predicted proteins | sample Etolagsediment_FD_14876 | JGI IMG/M metagenome (IMG submission 14876)
CTGATGTCATATACATCAACCCTATCCCTCCTACAAATATAATGACAAATATTGTCTTGAAAAATATCATCGGATATTGAATTAACCACCCAGCAATAATAACTTTCCAAAAATTCCAATATGGTCTCTCACGGCTTTTCATTAATAACTCCTCTCCTCCTTTAATTCTTCAAACCTTTTCTCTAACATCTCATAAGATAAATCTTCTGATATATAATCAGTTTTCATTAATCCTACTAGATTATTTAAAATCTCCCAATGACTCTTAAACATTTCCTCATTTAAATTATGTAAAACACATTCATCCTTCAGATATATGTGGTAAATTTTTTCTACGGAATTTTTTTTCATCTTCTTATTTTTATGCGCCGGTTTATATATCTTTTCTACTCTTCTGAATATTTTTTTTCTCTTTTTATTTCTCTCTCGGGAATATACTTTTGTAGGTTAGGGACTTATGCGTTTTTATCAAGGGGGGGCCTCGAATCATTTTACGATCATTACGATCATTCTATCACGGCCGTTACGCGCGTCCCGGCGCGTTATAAAATAACACATAAGACTGTGCTTTTGGGATATACTGTATTTTACCATATAGCCGAAGAGACTGTCAAGAACTCTTCGGCAGTCAGTAACAATTATCTATAGCATATCTTGCAGTTCAGATTTTGTCACATCAAGCTGAAGATAATCACAAAGTTCACTCAAATTATTCGAGTCTAAGTATGTTCGAGTGAAACGAATTGCATCTTGTATTGATACAAATTCAATATCAAAATAAGGCACACCATGAGAAGTATTTTCATGCAATGTAGCACTGATAGGTGTGACTTGAGACTCTTCGCATACTTCAGCTAAGCCAGTATAAGGCAGATCAGAGATAAAGTCAAACTGTGCTTGAATTGTTTGAACTTGAGTGTACATAAAGAATCAGGAGATAAAATAAGAATCAGGCGAGGCATAGTTGCCAAGGAAGTGCACCAAGCCTCATGCCATTACGGAATTCAGTAGTGAAGTATTCCGTGCCATTCCAGAGACGAATAAACCACTTCAAATTCTTCTGAAAGACACACTCACCAGGTGCGCCATGTGTAGCCAGAATAGCATTCAGTCGCGACTTTGTAGTAGCAGACTGATAATCACCATCATAAAGCTTAAAGTAGTTATCGCCAACCTCAGCGATCAGATTGCCATACAGATACACTTTGGACTCATTAGTTTCCGAATCGAAGGTAACAGTAGTGTTAGCAGATTGCCAATGCACATTGTTAGTGATGGCAGAATTCATTTGAGCTTCGATCTTACGCATGAGAGGAATCAACGATTACACTACAGGGGACCTTTCGAGGTAACTAACTTTAATACGCAACAAAATATGACTCCTAAGTGATTAGAATTTGACATAAAGTTCTAATCAGGAATCGTCCTGCTTTTTATTTAATTCTCATCATCTTTTACTCTGATTTTATGTTCTGTTTTATTACGCCGGAGACAAGATAAACTCCCTCTGAGTATAATCAATTAAATGAGTATTTGCTTGCTTCTTTGTCAGATTGTTACCTCTGTTTCCCAATGGGAGAGTTCAAGTGCTGCTCTACAAGATCTCAACAAATACTCATTTATTTAGAAACAATCAGAATTCAAGCTCTTCCAAAGTAGGCTCAGAAGCAGGAATCTCAATCGATTCCAAATCATCAGTAACCACAATAGCATCCAGAATATTCAGAATCTGATTGCCATTCCGACCCTTACGAAGCAGACCAATCATCAATTCGCGAGACATAATTCAAGAAGAATAAAGAGGACATTTAAGCAGTTTAATGTCATACTAAGGACAAATGATACCTAAAAGATAATGAAACCCTGCTGTAGAGTCTTATCGAGACCATACAGACTTGCGCTTACGTTTGGCTTGTGATGGCAATTGCATAAGCTTAATTGATTGATGACCTTCTGCTTTTAATGTATCAATCGATTGCAATAGTTGCTGTGTCGAGGTCATCAGGATTCAATGGGTGACACTGTAAATGACCTTTGCAGGTTACTAACAATAATTCTGAAAAATCTGGGGGCCCTTGACAATACTGAAAAGGCCTGATATGATACGGCCTAAGATCACAAGAACATGAGGCATTTAGAAGGCATTAATCACAAGAACATGAGGCATTTAGAAGGTTTCTAGACACATAAGCAGAAGGTTTCTATCATCATAATCAGTATTCATATCACTATTTGATACGAATTCTTATCAATATTAAAAAGCAGTAATAATCATTACAAAACGCTTAATAACATTTAATAAGCCTTTTTTAAATGCTTTTTAAGATAAAAACCATGCTTTTAAGTGTTTTTCCATTGATTTGTTTGTATCAAATACTTTTTAATTTCATTAAAAGCAAATCGTCGAATCTTTGGATCTTGAGTATGATCAAGAACCTGATACATTCTTTGAATGTAATCACTTTGTTTTGTGATTGTGATATGATCTTTAGAAGTCAATCCGAGATCAGTATTACCATGAGTGCGAGTCTTTGGTCTACCCCAATTCCCTGTGATTTGTCCCTCAGTCCTGAAGGCTGGCTTAATCTTTGAGAGATTAGAATACATCAGTTATCGTTTGCTCCAATGACAACATGACGATAGCTAAAAGTATTCACGCACCAACCAGTTTCTTCAGTAATGGCATCACAAATCTCATACTCAAACTCAGCAATATCAGCATCAGGGTGACAATCTATCTCAAAGATGCGACCTTCAATGTCTCTCTCCAGTTTCAAAGTTTCCTCCCTGGAAAGATCACCAAATCCATCATCTGTAGTGTCAAACTTGACACCGTAAACTTGAACAGTTGGCATCAGTTTCCCTCCAAAAGTTTCAGTTTGGCATCATCAAGTTCCCAACTATCAACCAGATCATAATTGGGTTCCTTCATAAACTCCTTTGCTTCTTCTTCAGTTTCAAAAGAAACTGTGGTGTAATAAGTTTCAGTAATCTCAACAGTGTAAGGCATCAATTTTCCTCCAACAGTTCGGGATAATACTCTTCAATCTCAGTGATAAGTTCTGCCTCACCGTAAGCACTTAAATTATCATTCAGTGAATCATAAACAAGTCGTTCCATCGTTTTGTAATCCATACCTTCAATCAATTGTTGAATGTAGGACTCTTGTAGTTCAGTGCGGTTCATGTTAATTAAGGAAGAATGAGTTTGTATCAATTAGTGGGGAAGTTTTTGCAGACGGCATCACATAGTGTGCGGATGAGCTCATCACTATCAGTGGCAGTTAGTTGGAGACGGTCATCACCGCAGCAGTTTTGAACTGGATTGTCAAAGTAAAAACCTTCAATAATAGCATCAATGTCCTCCATTAGTTGTTCCCTTGCCGTGAGCATTTCAAGGCGATCCACAGTAGGCATCAGAATTAAGAAGCGAAACTTACAATACTACAGACCTTTGCAGGTAACTAACTTAAATCCAGGAGAACTTATCTTTGTAAGAAGGAACTTGGCGAATATTATCACCAAAGATTGGTTCATACATACCGCCTTTGTAACAATTCTCATCAGCAAAATACCGAACAGAATCACAAACAAGTCGATCATCAACTTCACCATTTTTGCCAAGAACAGTTGTAGTCACTTGACTTACACCTTGATTCTCAATTTGATCACGAATCCAACCATACATCTCATGCTTGGTATCAAACAATTTAGCAGTACGAATATCATCATCACAAATCGCAAGATAAGCACCCTGAAAGTCAGGATTCATGACAGCGAAAGTCATCTCAGTGCAGAACATAAAACAAAAGCGAAACTTACAATACTACTGACCTTTGCAGGTAACTTACTTTAATTGCTCAAAAGTTCTGGATAAAAATGTTCAATTTCTTCCATAAGCTGATCTTTATCATACTTACTTAATTGTTGCGATATGGTCTCAAAAACAATTTCATACATATCCTCTTTGCTCATGCCTTCAATCATCAAATGAGCATATTGTTGAATTATTTCAGTTTCATTCATTATTAAAGTCCATTGATAAAATCAGCAAGAGCTTCATCATATTGCTCTTGAGTTTCATACACTCTTCCATGAATTGTAAGCGGAAAGGTTTTCTTCATTCCTGCAGAAGCTACAGTCTCACAATCTGCACGATCATAACCCATCTCAATGAGTTGTTCAACATAAGGATTGGAATGTGTCATAATGAATAAAATTGAATTACTTTGCACGCGCAACACGATACTTTTGTTGCACACCCCAGTTCTTACGATAATACTGAAGTTTGATTAACGCACGATCCATATCACATGGTGCGCCCATGATCACTTCCCAATTCTGTTCGGGATCATCACGTTTGCAAGTCAAAATTGAATAAAGCATCAATGAAAAAGTTTGATTCTTACACTACTACAGACCTTTGCAGGTAACTCACTTGAATACCGTTAAAGTTTCTCAAATAAAATTAAACCTAACTCAAAATGCAATTGGTCATCCATTTCTCCCATTTTTGCATCTAATGCTTCTTCAATTAATTTACGCATGACAGATGCATACTCTTCACTGGAATAAACATAATCACTGACATCATTTACTAATGCATCAGCAATTTTGCAAATTGTTTCTTCAGATAACATCATTGTGATTTTAAATACTCAATTAGAATAACAATACACATACCAAGAAATGTGTAATAACAATAGCGAAAAAGAAATATCAACGTAGATAAAGAAAACTGCCAAACTTATCACAAAACTCAGGATAATTGGCGAGTTGATGAATCCCAAATCGCACACCTTTGGCAGGTGCATTCAGACTTGCGGGTTTGTAACAAAAACCAGTCTCTTTCTCCACAAACATGTAGACTCGCCCATGCGAACGAGCATTGTATTCTGCATTCTTACGATTTACATCACAAATCATAATCTTCAAATACTTACGACCAGATTTGATAAATGCTTTCGCAAAGTAATCATAATTACTCTCAGATTCGATATTCTCAACATACCAACGATCGTTCAATTGCTCGACCAATGATTCAGTCAGAAACTCAGTTTTGCTTTGTGCGATTTGCATTTGTCTTGATTTGCTTGATTCTTACACTACAGATGACCTTTGCAGGTAACTCACTTGAATACCTTAAAAGTCAATCTCCTGAGAATCACTGAGTTGTTGCATGATTCGATTCAAATCTTCAATTACACCTTGCATTGCAGATCGAGAGTAACCAGTAGCATAAGGATAACCTTGATCCTCCAATTTTGGAGATTCATTACATACATTCACTGCATCTTGCAGACGTTCTTGAAGACAAATAAGTTGAGTTTCGAGTTTCATAATTCAGAAAGGATTTGACCAGTTAAATGCTTGAGAATCAGTTACATAACCTTCTTTGTTGAGAGAATCAACAAAATCATTCCATGCTTCACGTTTCATAATCGTATCGTTTTGAATGTCAGGATTGGAACGAGATACTACTTTCAAGTCATCACGAAACCGAAGCAATGCTTGTTGCTTTGTGATTTTCATTTCCGTAGAGGAGAGTTAAAATAACGCCGAAAAGATGTAGCCACGATGATACCAGTAGAAACTACACCAATCAAACCTAAAAAGGTGACAACATTACCACTGAAGTTGTAAGTTTCAATCATAAGATTTAAGGAAGAGTGAATGAAAGAAATGTAAAGCAAATGGTGAAAGTAATCACCGCAAATAATGTCAGATTCATACAACAGAATAAGATGCAACCCAAGAAGGAATCCCGGCAAGACTCAAACGAATGTTAGATTCATCAGCAAAATCATAGGCATCATCTTCAGAATGAAAAGGCCCAAAATACTCTGGAGAATCAAGCTCTTCAGAGATAAAACGAACAGTGAAAGTTTCAGTCATAATTTGCGTTTCTCATACTACAGATGACCTTTGCAGGTTACTAACTTTAATTCGACTCATCTTACGACAGATTGCTGATACTTCCACAGAGGAATGTACAGTCTGATAAGATGAACAAATCCAGACAATTCTTCGAGTGTCAAGATCACTAGCAATGTTGTAAATCATTACCAAATCACCTGTGCTTCTTTGACATCACTATCATAATACTTTCGCATGATAGAGTTAATAATTGGATACCAAGGCTCATTGCCTGAAGGATAACCACATTCTTGTGCTTCACGAAGAAACTTAAGAATGCAAGTTTCTTCATCTTGAGTGAACTCAACTCGGTTGAGAGTGTAGCCGTTAGTCATAATCAATAAACAGGAATTGAGGTAATTTCTTTCCAATCACGGGGAAAGATTTCCTTTGCAATTTTGTCGTTCAGTTTGTCACAGTTGATTGGCTTGATGTTACTTTTGCGTTGAAACTTTTCAACAGTTCCGTCTTTGTATTCGATGCGGATGTCATACTTCATCAAGTTTCAGTGAATTGCGTTTCTCACACTACAGATGACCTTTGCAGGTAACTAACTTTTTTTGAAAGGATTTGCATAATGTTTATTATCAGTTCTGACATCAGTGAAACATTCATCATCATGATTAAAGACCAGATACAATGTTTCATCATTATCTTTTACATTCCATTCTGAATGAAGAGAAAAGATGTCATCTGCAAGTGATAGTTTCTTTGCTCGACTTGACGAGTTAAACTCATCAACCATCTTACGCATTTGAGCTTCATATTGTTCTAGAATGTCATCTGCGATGTATTCTGTACGTTCATGATTGTACTCAAATACTGTACCTTCCGTTTCAAAGACTTCGGAACGATTTGAATCAAATTGCATCATCATATTCAATAAACAACAAAAATCAAGCTGCAGATTCAGTTTTGGCTTTACCTACATTAGATGGGCCAGTCCATACCAAACCCTGCTCTTTCCAATATGAAATAAATGCTTGGCGAAGTAGAGACAGTTCTTGATACCTTGCAGATTGTTCTTTCGTCAACATAAAGTTCTGCTGCCTCCAGGTTTTTTGAAGACTTTGCATTTCACGGAGAATCTGAGAAGAATTGTTCATGGGTTAGAATAAAATAAAAATAGCAAAATAGAGTAATAATTTACTCTGGTGATTTCGTGCACCAAATGTAGTATCCTGGCTCACCAGTGTTCAGGTTTGGACTTTTGCGAGATGTAAATACGTATCCTTTTTTTACCCAAGTAGCTGGAGTTTTAGGTCGATAGTTAGGATCGGTAGATTTAGTGAGATTCAGACTGTAAAACCAAGCCTTTCCATTCTTAGAAGATTCTGCAATTTTGCTCCAAGGAATATTACCACGTTGGAGATTCAGATTGGTTTCAATATCTTCAATCAAGAAGAAATTGTCTTGTTCAAAATACTTCATGATAAATTAGTGAGTTACAATAATGTGGACTTTTGAAGGTTACTAACTTAAATTATTTTGCGAATCGGCAATTAGGATGTGATTGTGGAAGTTCTGCACATTCTTGATTGTAAGCATCAAACATCTTTGCATCTCTTCGGACAAGAACAGCATTCCATCCAAAGATGAATGTCAAACTTAGAATTACAAAAAGCACTTTCATTTTGGAAGATTTACGAAACGATCAAACTTGGAGAGTTGATAACCCTCTTTCAATGCTTGTTCGATGATATTATCATACGAATGCGAACGAAGAGGAATGTTACGATGCAAAAGAAAATCTTCACAATCTTCTGCAAGTAATTCTTTTTGAACGTGAGTCAATTTGTCAAGATTCATTCGATACAATACTCCTTAATTTTGTTTGCAATAATATCAGCAGGAATGGATCTAGCAACTGCAAATGCTTCCAATTCCATCAACAAATCATAGCCAGTCACACCTTGTTTTTGATAATGACTAGAAATTTGTTGTAGTTCTTGTTTTGTGTAGCCAGAATTTGATAAAAATCTAACAAGCTCTTCTTGAGTGTTAAACATCAGAGACATTTTACGATCACCAATACCACCAGCAGCACAATCCTGAATCATATGATGTGCTTCATGGCGCAGAGTATCAAGATCATTAGCAGTCCATTCGACTTCGACTCCATCTTGCCTGCGATTGTCCTGACAGATGACCATAAATCCTGCAGGATAATAACTCCCAGATTCTCCTGGAGAACAATGAACTCGTGTGTTGATAGTTACAGAAACTCCAACAGATCGAATAGTTCTTGCAAGATAACGATGTTGTTCATCTGCCTTGACTTGATTTGAAAAAAATGCAGGTATTGCGAGAATACCTGCAATGAGAAGAGACTTAAGTTTTATGCCAATTTGTGAGCGATTTTTCATAATTAAATTAGTGGGTCACAGTAATGAAGACCTTTGCAGGTAACTAACTCTTACTACTTAGCTTAAGTTTCATGCCATGAGTGCTCCAGAAGGGATTTCTACAATTTTAGGAGTTTCGTGAAGTTCATAGCATACCCATTCACCTTTCAAAGTATAAAGATAGGCATATTCTTCACCATCACCAACATACTCAATCAAGTTAGCATCAAGACGAGGAGGGCAATTTTCACCTCTTTCGTTGTAATGAAGAGGTCCGTAACAATCCCGTTGAGTTGAACCTTCAGAAGTATAAAATCCTTCATCGGTCCAAAGACAACTTACATCTCCACCATCCACAAGTGCCTCAACTTTCTCACGGGTATTATAGTGGGTGCGAAGAATACGACCCGCCCACTCAGGATACCCATCATAATGTGAGTAGATTGAGAGGATACTTCCGTCAGCAAGTTCAAGACCTACGCGACTTCTGGTGCTCATTTGAGGCGTTTCGTTGATTACCTTTGTATTATAGGGTCTTTTATGCCCGTTGGAAGGGGTTGTGTGACACTTTCTCAACTGTCACAATGTCTTTGTGTCTTCCAACTTGACCTTTACACACTCTCATCAATGCTGCTTTATCATATCCATTATTTTTACACCAACTTGGCATACTTGATGTTTTGACAACTTCACCACTTTCAAAGGTAAATATCCAAACATATTGAAAATTATGATTATTTTCCCCTAGTTGTTTTTGTGATATTAGTTTCTTTGTTTCTTCTGTATGTTTTATGCCTTTATGAGATTTACTCATTTTTTGTTTGGTATTCTCATCCAGTATTCTTCCTGTTGCTTTTTTTCTTATCTTCTCAACTATTTCTTGAGAGTGTTTCTTACCTATATTCCAAGGAATAGCACCAGATGATCCTTCTCCACCATCAGTAAGATTTATTAAAATACCTGTTCCCAAATCTTTTCTACCAAAAACAGCAATCATATAGATTTCATGTCTAAATGCTTCTTTTTCGGTGAGATTCTGCTTGAGTTTGATTATTCTATCTTTTGGTGGAACTGGCAAAAAACCTATTCCTTTTCTTTTATGCTGATTATATGCTCTATTTCCTTTACCCTTACCAATGTAGTAGGGTGATCCATCTTCGCGCAAATATGCGTAAGTGTAGTATTCCATCTGCTTTAATCGTGGTTATTATTATTTATTAAAAAAGGGATCATTAAGACCCCTTCATTTGCTTAAACAACCACGATTAAGCATTATTATTTATCAGTTGGTTACAGTAATGAAGACCTTTGCAGGTAACTAACTCTTACTACTTAGCTTGAGTTTCAGGGCCTTCAGAGACTGCTTACGCCCCCTTAGAATACCCTTACAAGTTCCTTTCGTTTTCTTTTGTTTTTGGCTGTGATGTTGCCAGTTTGGAGTGTTTGACATTTCTAGAAGTCCCAGTCCATTGCGTCATCAAGATGTGCATCGATGTTGAACCTTTCCATCTCTGCAATTTCCTCTTCATTGTAAGGTGCAGATCCCAGAGGAATCATCATCCCAGTATTTGGGCATTGCCAAACACCATCATTGTAAAGTTCAATATGCAAGGAAGTCATCATCAAGTCAACAGTTACACTACAGAGGACCTTTGCAGGTTACTAACTTTTTTTATTTGATTTTCTATGTTTATCTATAAAACTCATGGCAGATTGGCGGTTTCGACATACTTTAAGCTGAAGATCGTTATGAATTACCATGAGCTTAGTGGTACTTCCCATCATTGGAATTGCAGCATATTCCCCATTTCCAATCACAAATCCCATTGGGCCAGGTTGTGAATTAAGAATGTGAGAGTTAGTGTAATCAAATCCCATCAATCACCTCCGAACAACAGAATCAAGCATTTCACCTTTCTCAAACACAATATCTACACACTTCTGCAGAGAACGTTGAGTCGAAACTCCAACATTAGAATACACTGGCACACACAACAAACCATAGGTTTTATTCTCTGAACCGACACGAATCACACGACCCACAGTTTGAAGAAGCTCAATTGCGTCCATATTACGAAGAAACACAACAGCCTCAAGTTCACTACAGTTAATTCCTTCGCTGAGAATCGACCGATGCAGTACAACAAACTTTTTAGATTTGTCTTTACCCCATACATTTAGAATGTTGAAGAACTCTTCACGGGACACTTTGCGACCATCAATAATTGCGCCAGTCTTAGCCGTAATGTAAAGAT
>JGI10211J14876_10001411_pt1 | contig 10510 bp, 8 predicted proteins | sample Etolagsediment_FD_14876 | JGI IMG/M metagenome (IMG submission 14876)
CTATCTTTAAAATATAAATTATTAGATCTTAATTGTTTTGATATTTCATCAGACCTATAAGTTGTTCTAGTTAGTATTAACCAATTATCTTTTGTTAAATCAATGTGTTCAATATTGTAAATAAACTTCACATTTCCTGGCGATCCTTTTTTTGGAAAGTATTGTTTTTCTTTTCTTGTTTGTATTCTACTTACAATAACATTAGATAATTCTTGTATGTTTTTTGGTACACGATTTGAATAAGGTAATACTACTTCTTCTGCAGGTTCATTTAAAAATCTTTTAACATCAGCTCCAGCCCAGGCAAAGATTGCTTGATCATCATCACCAGCTAAGTAAATATCTTTTGATTTTTCTTTTAATACATCATACATCATCCATTGTATTGGAGATAAATCTTGAGCTTCGTCTATAAATACTACATCAAACTCTTTACATTTTTCTTTTTCATTTACAAACTTTGTAATCATGTCATTAAAATCATAAAGGTTGTCACCTTTAAAATGATTGTAGTTTAAATAAATATGTCCTAAAGTTTCATAATCAATTTCATTACTCCATTCATTAGTATTAAATTCTTCTTCAGGAGAAATNTTTTTTACTTTTGCTTTATTNATAAGTTTAAAATATTCACTATTAAAATTTAAATAACCAGACTCATCTCCAGTATCTGTNACTCTTAAATTTAATTCTTTACCTATTTGTTCNTAATGCACTGGTTGTAATACAGATTCTTCACTCATACCTAATGTATGAAAAGCAAAAGAATGTAGAGTTTGAAAATGTTTTAAATCTTTTTTATCTAACTCAGGATTTCTTTCTAACATTCTATCTCTAGCTTCGTTGGCTGCTTTTCTAGTAAAAGCAAAATAACCTATTCTGCTTAAGTCAGTTCCTTTTTTAATATATTCATCAACTAAATTTAATAATGTAGTTGTTTTACCTGTACCTGGAGGACCAAATATTTTTTTAATCATTAGAATATATTCTCCTTAGATTGAGTTTTTACTATCTCAGGTTTAGGTTGTTCGTCTGATAATAATTCTGGAAACTTATCTAATGATACTACTGTTACATTAATTGGATTATAAGAATTAGTATCCCCATCTTTCTTTGGAAATCTTTTACTTACACCAAACTTTGCATCAAATAATTTTGTCATTTGTTCTGCAGTTATTTTTCTATCCATCTTCCATTCTTTATTTTTTAAAGAATCAAAGAAACTTGAATAAACAAAATATGCATGACTATCTTCTATCAATACAGCACCTGTTTTAAATGCTGCATAAGTTCCAGCTTTAGGTCCATGTAAATATTTAGATAGATACTCTTCTAATAACTCTTCATCTGAAGTACCTTTAGGTGGTGGTGTTGTTAATTTAGGTGGGAATAAATTATCAAGTATATCTTGAAATTCATTTTGTTTTATTTTTGGTGGAATCATATCTGCTGCTGCACCAATGATTGCTCTTATATTATCTAATTCTATTATTTGTTTTATATTTTTTGCTCTAACTTCTTTTGTAGTTTGACCATCTGATAAAGTTACATTGAATGTATATTGTGGTTCTGCATAAGTTATTTTTTGTAATCCTGATAATGCTGGAAAGACTCTTTTCTTATCTGATAAATATCCATAAGTTCTCTTACGACATTCTGCTTTCATACATACGGGTTGTATTGGATCTTCATTACAAGTATGTCCTTTAGTTTCTCTAGCCCAAGATTTTAATTTTTGTTTTGTTTTAGTTTCTGTCCAATCAATTACACCGTTTGCTCCAGGTTGAAAGTATTTACCCGGTGCTGCAATAACCATTTTTTCCCAATCATCTGGGTATTTCTTTTTAGCCATCACCATGTAGTTATATAAAAATCTATCTCTACCATCTGTTAATTTATTTTTAGTTAATATTTGTAAACATGGTGGACCATCATTAAATTCTTCTCCACCACCATTTAATAAAGACCTAGTGTGTTCTAATGTAAACTCTTCTAATTCATCTGCAGTATAAGTATTTGCTTCTACAACTTCTATAAATTGATCAAAGGTGAATGTTGTACCATCTAAATTAAATCCAACTCTTTCTGTTTTATTATAATAAGGTAAATTAATATACTGACCCATGTTCCATTTACCTTCTGAATCTTGACCTAGTTCAGTTTGTTTAGGATATATCTCAATGTTAGTTGGAAGTTTTAATGTAAATAATAATCCTTCTAAAAAATTTCTTATTGCAACAGCTCTTATTGGTTCTTTAACAAATAAATATAAATGAAGTCCACCTGATTTAGATTTAACTGGAACGATTGGTAATTTATGTTCCGCAATAATATCTAAATATTTTTTATATGGAAAGTTAGAATAACTGTGTTGTTTATCATCTATGTCTATAGCACCAAATCTTGCCATGCCTTTATCATCACAAGGTTGAATACCTATAGATTGTTTACCATTTAAATGATCTAAATAATCTTGTTCTGTAATTGGTGAATGAGCCCAACCATATACTGGTTTAGCTTTTCCTGTACTAGGATCTATTTGTAGTCTACTTAAATCAGCAGTACCAAAATCTCTTGGTAATCCTGTAAAGATCTCTATAAATTTTCTTTCTTTTTTATCCATAAACCGTCTCTAGTTTATGTGGGCGATTGCTCGCCCACGATATATTGATTGTATTAAAAGTGAGAAGCTTCTGATTTAGTACCTTCAGTACTTTCACCATGCTTAACTTTGACATCACCTTTAGATATACTTTCAGAGAAAGATTTAGCTTGTTGGTATAATGCAGCATCCTGCACTGGACCAATTTTACTAACTTCCCATCCAAACCAAGTACCTTTGTCATTAGACATTTGAGTAGATCTTAGTTTGTATGTATGGCTAAAAGAAGCTGGAGTAAACATTCCATTTTTTCCTTTCATCTTTATACTTGCCATCATACTATTCCATTTTCTACTAATCTTTAATTGTGTTGATTTCATGGCAATTAAAGCAGTTGAAGGTGATTTGCTATTTACTATAACAAAATGACTTGCAGTCTTATCGATATAATTACCATTAGGTAATCTATCTTTATAAGAAGCATCTCTCTTTGTTTGAGTTAGTATATCACTAGACGATGAGTGAATTGCTACTGGAGCACCAGAACCTTCGCCTCTATCTTGCCATTCAATGTATTCTAACTTGTAATGACAAGGAATAACTTCGATTCCTTCTTCTCCATCAAACAATTCTCCAGTTACAGAATTGTAAATCATTCCAGGTTCAGCACCTTGAACATATTTACCATCTCTTTTGTTAACCTCTGGAGATAATTGTCCTAGTATTTTTAAGAATGGTAATGCTAAATCTTCATGAGTTAGATTATCCACTCCTTGGTTTGCATCAGCTTCAAATAAATTTACAGCTAACGCACCTGCATTAACTTTTTCAGTTACTGCATTATTGGTCCTTGGTTCTTGTTTCTTTATTACTTGTTCTTGTGACATATTTTTTTCTCCTTTATGCACGTGTTATTTTAGTTCGGTTTCCTGCGAACACATTAAATAGATCAGAGGGCATATCGAGACCCTTTTCGACACGCTCTCTGACCAGAGCCTTAAGTGTCATGGGTTCAACCTTTAACTTCTGGGTCGGTTGATACCCTTGACCTTGCGCAAGGACAGCATAATCTGCCGCCTTGTTATCTTCGTTACGACCAAAGGAAACGGTGACTTCATTTTTAATAAGGTCACCCAGGCCATTTTCACGAAGCCAGTTAAATGCTTCTTCCTTTTTATCTATAGGAATGGAAGCACCGTAGACGGGCTTTACTTCTATAGCTGAGCCGTCTGCTAATTTCATAGTACTGATATTCATTTCAGTCATCATTGTAGGAATGACTTCACCTGATAATGTATCAGCTTGTTTTTTAAGTTGCTTTAAAGATTCTTCTGCAACTTTTATTTCATCTTCTAAATCTCTAAGTTTAATAACTTGATCTGATAATGCTTTAGCATCATTAGTTTGAGTTATTGACTCAGTTTGATCTGCTTCAAAGTTTATACTCATAGTATTGTATCTCCTTATTTAGTTTATTTATTACTTTCTTTAACCGCATTATAACATATGCAGTCTTAATCTTTAAATAATAGAAATCAAAAACTTTGTCAAGGTCTAAAAAAATTATTTTTATTAAATCTAAAATATAATCAAATAAAGATTCATCATCTCTTTTAGAAAATAAATCACAATCAAAAAATATTTCTTTCATTTTTTCTAATTCTTTTAATCTCATTTCTCCTTCTATCTTTCCTTCTTTCATACGATACAATTTATTTTGTATCTTCCATCGTTCTTTATCCGTCATCTATGTTTCCTTTTTCGTATAAGTTTATTTCAACTGGGTAGTATGTATGCTCTTGTCTGTCCCATTTCAAGAGATTATATTTACCTCCTGTTATATCTGCGACAATTGAACACGCTACACCTATTATAGCTGGATCACCTGTTAATAACAAATAATCTTTTTCAGTATAATTCTTTAAAAGTTTTCTTAACTTAAAAATTAATGGACCAGGTGACAAAATAATTTGACTAAATTCAGGCAACAATGTGACTAACTTACCATATTTCTGTGCACCCATAATATTAAATTTTGGATTACCAGATCTTGTACCAGGTAATTCTTGAATTACGTAAACTGTATTCTCACTCATAATTATTTTTACTTTCGCTTGACAAGTAATTACCTTTTATTATATAGATTGTCAATAGAAAGACAATAGGAAATATTATTATGAATTATAAATTTAAAACTAAACCTTATGCGCATCAAATAACTGCGTTAGAAAAGTCATGGAATAAAGAAGTATTTGCATACTTTATGGAAATGGGAACTGGTAAATCAAAAGTTCTTATTGATAACATTTCTATGTTGTATGACAAAGGTAAAATTAATGGTGCTTTAATTATTGCACCTAAAGGTGTTTATCAAAACTGGTATGATACTGAGATACCTGTTCACATGGCAGCTCATGTTGAAAAAGATGTTGTGTTATGGAAAGCCATGATAAATCAAAAACAACAAAATGAACTTAATAAATTATTTGAGTCTACAGAAAAACTTCATGTATTGTGTATGAACGTTGAAGCATTCTCAACTAAAAAAGGTTTAGACTTTGCAGCTAAATTTATGAGTTGTCATAATACATTAATGGCTATTGATGAGTCTACTACAATTAAAAACCCAGATGCTAAAAGAACTAAAAATATTGTAGCCTTAGGTAAGTATGCAAAATATAAAAGAATACTTACAGGATCACCTGTAACTAAATCACCATTAGATTTATATAAACAATGTGAGTTCCTTGATCCGTATTTATTGGACTATGGTTCTTACTATGCATTTAGAACTAGATATGCAGTAATGCGATCTGCAAACTTTGGTGGACGATCAGTACAAATAGTAGTTGGTTATAAAAACTTAGGTGAACTATCACAGAAACTTGAACCATTTTCTTATCGTTGTTTAAAAGAAGATTGTTTAGATTTACCTGACTACACTTATACTAAACGTGTAATTCAACTCACACCCGAACAGAAAAAATTATATACTCAAATGAAAGTGTTAGCGTTAGCTGAGTTAGATGGAAAACAAATGACAACTCAATCTGCTATGGTTCAGTTAATGAGACTTCACCAAATTACTTGTGGTCACTTTACTGCTGATGATGGTACCATCAAAGAAGTTAAGAATGAAAGACTCGATGCATTAGTAGACATACTTGGTGAGGTAGAAAACAAAGCTGTTATTTGGGCCCACTATAGACATGACATTAATGCAATTGTTAACGCTGTTGAAAAAAACTTTGGTAAAGAATCTTATGTAACTTACTATGGTGATACAACAAATGAAGAAAGACAAAATGCAATTAAACAAATACAAGATCCTGATAGTCCTGTTAGATTTATTATTGGTACACCACAAACGGGTGGTTATGGTATTACTTTAACAGGTGCTAATACAATGATCTATTATGCAAATGGTTATGATTATGAAAAAAGAATACAATCAGAAGCTAGAATTAATAGAGCAGGTCAAACTAGAAAAATGACTTATATAGATATTATTGCAGAAGATACTGTTGATGAAAAAATTGTAAAAGCTTTAAAAAGTAAAATGAACATTGCTAGTAAAATAACTGGTGATGCTCTTAAAGATTGGATTTAAAGTTTTTGTAAAAGCACTAATATAATTCCTGCCATGCCAGAAAATAAAGCTCCTGCTGATACTAATAATATTCTTTCTATTCTATTGATTTGACTTTGAAGACCGTCTATTGAATTTTGTGTTTGCTTTTGCATGATACGACAAAGTTTTTCGTGTGAATCTATTCTTTGAATTGCGTCTTGAGATTTTCTAGAGGCCATATCCAAAACCTCCCTTTGCTCCTGTTTCAGCACTTCTACTATAATCTGCTCCGTCACTTCCAATATTTCCACGACTACCACCATCATTACTATCACCACTAAAATATTGTTTGTTTTGATTTATTGTTTGAACTGTGTTTTCTAATTGTTGTTGATATTCTCTTGTCGGTTGACCAAACATAGTTAGATTAGGGTTTTGAATATTTTGAATAGCTTTAATAGCTAAGTTCATTGGTGTTGGTATTTGACTGTATAAATCAACCAGTGATTGAATACCTTCTGAAAAAGAAGTTATTCCAGCATTTGTCGTAGTGTCAGGTATATTAGTATAATCATCATCACGTCCACCACCTGTATCTTGTGGTTGTTGTACAGGTACTATTGGTGCAACAGTTGCAGTAGTAGGCATTAAACTTTCAATACCAGCTACGCCTGCTGTAGGTTTTGTAAAACCTTGAGCTACATACTGTTGAAATATTTCGTCAAACGTCATTATACAATCCTATTCCTATTTCTAGCCATTTGAGTATATAGAGGATCTCTAAATAAAGTAGCAACTCTATCTACTTCTTGAGCTAAATTAATTGGTTGTGTAGCTTGTGATACTACACCAGTATTGACTGGAGTTCCAGTAATTTGTGTAGGTAAAGACACTTGAGGTCCAGGAGTCGTGGTGCCTGTTTGTGGTGGAACTAGGTCTTCTCTTCTAAATTCAAGGACATCAGGACTTAATATCTCTTCAATAAAAGAATCTATTTCATCAATTGGTTGATCTAATCTAACTCTTCCTAATCTTCTTTGAACATCACTAAATATACGTTGTACAGCATCATTTTGTCTTCTTATTTCAAAAGCTCTATCGGGATCTTCTACTTTTAATCTATCAAATAAAGAATTGAATGCAGCTTCAGAAAAAGTAGGAACTTTAAATCTTCCTCTTAATATACTATTCGCTTCAGTTTTTGTTACACGATCTTCTAAAATATCTTGTAATTTACTTCTACTAATACCTAAAGTTTTAGCATCTTCTACTGTTTGATATAAAGCATTTTGTGATTTAAATGTTTCTAATGCATATGTTTTAAATGCAGCTAGTTTATTTTCAGGTGTTGATCTTGCACTGTAAGCTGTTCTAGAAAATTTAGATCTTATTTGTTGTTTATCTCTATTGTAAGAAGTCATAATAAAAGGCATACTAGATAAAGGTTTTGCTTCTTCTATTCTAACACCAGACATTAATGCAGCTATCTCTGCTTTTGTATCTCTTGCTGTTCCAAAATCTGTAAATCTTCCTGTAGCACCATCCCATATTCTTTGAGCTGAGGTAAATGCACCAGGAGTTAAGCCACCTAATACATGATCAATACTTTTTGCAATCTTAACACTACCAGTATCATTTGGATAATATATAATTTTACCATCTGCAGCTCTACCTTTTCTTAATGTAACATCCGCAGCTCTTTCAGTACCAATAGATTCAGTAACAAATGGGGATACAAATTCTGTAATAGCTCCTCTTTTACCTTCACCACCAACAATACCACCGAACAAAGCAGTCATAACAATATCATCTACAGAATCTTGTCTTAATCTTCCATCCGCAACTGCATTAAAAATTGCATTAACCGGTGTGACTAATGAATCATATGGATTTGAATAAGAGAAGTTATAATATTTAAAGTTACCATTTGAATCTGGTGCTGTTAATGGAACCAAAGTAGAATTTTTTTGATAAGAAGGTGCAAACGATCTTTGGAAAGATCTCATGTCTTCTTCACTAACACCAGTTACATATTGTGCAGTTTTTTGTGTAACTGTTCCAATACCACCTAGTACAGTTGAAACACCTAATAATCTTCTTGCACCCATTTGTCTAATAAATGGATTTGTACTTGTCAATTCTCTTGCACCTATAGAAACAATATTAGAAGTTGTTCTTAAAATTTCAGCTGGAAATGCAATGAAATTACCTAAAGGTAAGTTTCTAATGTTTTGAATAATGTTAGGAACCTTACTATATGTTGGTACAGTATTAACTGTTAAGTAAGCAGAGACATCTTCTAATGCTTCTACAACTGTTTTATTTTTTCCTGTTAAAGTATTAAATGGAATATATTCTTCTTTAGCAACAGTTCTATACCAATCCTTTATATTGTTAAAAAATTTTGTTTCTAGTTCTGCTTTTTTAGTTCCGTTAGCCATTTTGAGAATATCATCAGGATTACCAAATGCTGTTCTTAATGCACCTTGATATGCACCATCAGTGTATATCTTCCAGTAGTTATCAGCACCTTGATAAATGTCAGTTAATGTTTTCATCAATGGAGTCTTCATCATTTCATTAAATGAAATTTTACCATCTTTAGCTCTATCTAATACTTTTCTAATTTCTTGAACATTAATGTTTTGGTCAATAACATTTCTTTCAATTAATCTTTCTATTCTAGAAATTTTTTCTATATCGGTTTTTGCACCTGCAAATATATCACCTGCAGTCAATCTCCATGCATCTTTAAAACCCACACCTTGACCAATTAAACCATTAGCTAATGGAAATACACTTGCAGTAGTAAAGTTTCTAACCTGAGTCACTGGTGATAAAATTGTTTTTGCAATTTGTGCTCCAGCTTTTAAAGTCATTAAACCTTTATAAAAAGGTAAAGAATATAAATTATCTGTTATTTCTTTTTGTCCAATAAGTGCATTTGCTATTTCAGGAGTAGTAAAATAATCACCTTCAAATAATTTACTATTTGTTGCAACATCAGAGAGATCTAATCTATTTTTATCTCTCATTACAATGTTTTTTAAGTTTGTAAGATTTCTTTTTGAAAAACCTCTTGACTTAACTTGATCTGCTGTAAATATAAAACCAAGTTTATTAGGTTTATCTAATCCTAATTCTAAAAATCTATCAAAAGCTCTTCTAGCATATATTTGTTTATTTTGTTCTATTACTACATCTAGTGCTGCATTGGTATAATCTGTCGATTGAATATCTTTAGTAACTATTTTACCTGTTACAGGGTCTTTAATTTTTCTACCTACATTACCTTCTTCAACATTGAAGTATCTTCTTATTACATCTGGAAATTGTTCTCCTTCTTTAATAATATCTTTTTGAACTAACTCATCATTTAAACGATTAAATATAGCAGAAGGTCTACTGTTAGAAGTAATTACAGAGTCTTTCATTTGTAGCATTTCTGCTTCAGCTTCTTTAGTTAAATTCTCATCAAAAGCTTTTTTAAATTCATCACTGTTTGTTCTAACACCAGGACCTAATTGACTTTTAGTTTTTTTAAATACTTGTTCAGATAAAAACTCACTATCTTTAATTCTATTTTTATAAAATTTTATTGCATTCTTTTTAAGAAGTGGATCATATTTAAAATTTTTATTATTGAATGCTGCTAAATTTTTATAGGTATATGAATTATAATCTTGAGCAATTGCTCCACCAAAGTCTATGTCTTTTATAAATTTTTTATAATACTTATCTGTATCTGCAACTCTCTTACCTAAACGAATTACATCAGGTCTAACTCTTTTATCAATAGATTCTATAATTCTTTTCTTAGCTTCTTTATCTCCTTTAACCGTAGCTCTAATATAATCATTAACTTTATTAGACTCATATTGAATCATTACTTTTGATTCACCTTGATCAAATAATTTAATTTTAAAATTTTCAACAATACCCTTATAATTATTTTTTAATCTATCAGTTAAATCTTTAAATTTTCTCTCTTCAGCAGCTATTTTTGTATTAAGATCAGTTTGTATTTGTTTTATTTCTCCTCTTAATGGACCAGGAGAAGAGAATTGATCTTTAAATCTAACAAACCATCTTTTCATTTCAGATTGAAAACCACCTTCTACAGGAATATATCTATCTAATTCACTAGACGACAAGCCAGTTTTAGTACCAATTTTTTCTGATAAACCACCTTTACCTACAAGTTTTTGAAATCCTTTTTGAACCAAGCCAGTATCTTTACTACCTACCAATAATTCAATTCCTTTTTGCACTGGATAGTTAACTGTTCTTAATGCTTTACCACCAACGTACCCAACAGCTTTTGCACCTGGTACAAT
>JGI10211J14876_10001412_pt1 | contig 10507 bp, 14 predicted proteins | sample Etolagsediment_FD_14876 | JGI IMG/M metagenome (IMG submission 14876)
CTGCTATTAAAAGTAATATAGTCATAATCATAATAACATAAAATTGAGAGGATACGCCACCTTTTTTGATTGATAAATTAAATGTTATAGCATTTATTACTAAGAAAAATAATAGAATATAATTTATAACAAGTAAATATGTTAGATTTATAGGTTGTCCATTATTAATTACTTTGAAACAATTACATGATTGAAGACTATGTAAATAATAAAGATTACACACATAAACAATGAAAAATACAATAGATACTACATTAAATGTACCATTAAATGATGTAATTGCTTTTGTATTACTTAAAACAGAATCTTTTGATAATGTTGAAGAAGTTGATTTTTTTTTTGTGGTTGTTTTTTTTTTGTAGGCATACTATTTTTAAATACGATTTTAATTTTTGTATTTAAGAAATTAATTGTTAGTAATAATTAATGAGGATTCTTTCATGGGATGTGGGAATTATCAATTTAGGTTATTGTATAATTGAAATAAATGACAATAATAATGAACATAAAATTATATATTGGGGTATAATTAATCTAATTGATAATGATACTATGAGAAAAAATAGAAATTTAATTTTTGAAAATATTCCTAAAAAATTACATGAAAATCCTTTTCTTTTAGACGTAGACAAAGTAGTGATTGAAAACCAACCTTCTTTAAAAAATCCACAAATGAAATCCATTCAAATGATTGTATATTCTTATTTTTTGATGTATGGAAAAGTATTAAATAATGATGAAAATCATATTAAAAATATTGATTTTTGTAATGCATCTAATAAATTAAAGGTTTATAAAGGACCAGTTATTTATTTGGATAGTTTAAAAAAAAGAAAAAAAAAGACTGATGAAAAATCAATGGAAACAATTGCGGATAATGAGCAACAAAATGAGCAACAAAATGAGCAACAAAATGAGCAATCAAACGATCAATCAAATGAACAACAAAATGAGCAACAAAATATTGAAGAAAAAAATAAAGATATAAGTAAATTGAAAATTAAAAAAGAAAAGGCACCTAAATTAACATATACACAAAAAAAGAAAATGGCAGTAGAACATGTAAAGTATTTCTTAAATGAAATAAAAGATGAAAATAATATGGTTTTCTTCTTAGACCATAAAAAAAAAGATGATTTAGCGGATTCTTATTTACAGGCACTTTATTATGCTAACAAATAAAAGTACAATAATAATCGTTTTTATCTTGAACTTCTTGTAATATATGAATTTTATCTTTTTCAATATTACGTTTCATTTTATCTTGTAATTGTTTTCCTTTTTTAATCAATGTATTTAATAATATGCAATTTTTCTTTGCTTTTATTTTATTGGGTTGAATTAATGTCCATTCATTTTTATGAGCGTACCAAATATTTTCTTTTAGTTTTCTACCATGAAAATTGTGATTTAAATGAGAATCACAAAATTCAAGTATTTCTAATACATCTACATTTGAATATTCATTATTTTTAGCACCACTATTTAATAAATAATCATCAATAATAGGATTATATTCATAATAAAGTTTTATTAATTCACGGTCATATGGATTTGTTTTTTCTAAATCTGCTAAATAATCATGTTTATGTAAATAAAAAATATCTAAATCAAATAATTCTGAAAAATTTTGAATAATATGATAATAATCAAGTGTGCACAATGTGCGTAAACATTTAAAACATTTCGAACAATTTAATTTTTTATCAGTAGAATCATAATATGTAGGATGAACACATACATCTAAATGTTTAAAATTTAATGGATTTTCATTAACTAAAAGTGTTTTTTTAATACGTGTATATTCACAACCATGAATACTAATTTGTAAACTTTCAGTTGATAAATGAGGAATAATAATAGGTTCAATTGAAGTAATTGACCCACTATTTTTAATCAATTTTGAATCTTTATATGAAAAAGAAGAACCATAATAATATTTTTTGAATAATTTTTGAAAAAATAAAGGTACTGATAAATTTCTTAACGTATGAAAATACTGATGTTCAAAGTTATTAATATGCATAAAGTTCGTATCAACTACAAAAAGTTCTAAATCAGTTTTTGATACATATTTTTCTATATTTTTCAGTTTATTATGATATGTATTTTTTACACTATAAGCACCTGCATAAAAATTAGTTAAATGAGTTAATTTTGTATTTTCATTTTCATCATTAAAATAATGGTCTTGTAAACAACATAAACTATCAATTCCACAACTTATTCCACATGCTATACCTTCATTTTCATATATAACATTTGTAAGTTCTTTCACATAAATATCAATCATTTCATAAGTAGGATGAACTACATTAATTAATGGCATTATATGAGTTTTTAAATTATAATATAGTTTCGCAGACATTATTCCATTTACTTCAATATTTTCATTATTTTTCATAGCTACTACTAACATCAATACTACAAACCCATCATATGTATATTGAGCATATTCTTCATATTTTTTATCAACCTTTAAAACGATTCTCTTATTATCATCGACAATACAACTTATAACACATTTATCATCATTTATTTCTATTTTTAAATGATCAAGTTTCATTAAAAATAATAATAAAAAAAAAATTATTTATTAAACTAAATGTTTAAACTGATTCCACCCTTTTTATTTTTTTTACTCTTTCTAAATGATGATGTACTCATATTCAATGATTCTTCACTACTTACACTTCCACTATCATCATTCAACTCACCAATTAAATCATCAATCCCTTTTGGACCACTCATTGTATTTTGACCCATTCTATTTACTTTATTATTTATACCAGATTTCATCATGTTTCCAATACTATCATTTGATCCAAATTCACGGTCAATTGTATTATTCATCTTTTTAGAAGCAGCTTCACTAATATTCTTCATAATGTCGGGATTTTGTTTCAATATATCTTTTAAATCTGGTGTAGCACTCTTAAATAAACTATTTGTTAAATGAAACATAAAACCACTTCCCGCTACCATAGAAATAAGCTTTAATTCTGGTGCCATTTTAACACTTTCCCCGTATTTTTCATGAAGTTCTTCAAATACTTCATCATAATCATTTACATTTTCCATCATATTTTCAGACCAACCATCTAATTTAATATCAAGTGGGTCAAAACGATTGTTTAAAAATTCAATTCCACTTGTTAATGCCATAAGCATCTTACGACTGAATTTAATTGATTTTTCAACATCTCTTTGTTTTTTAAGTCTCTCATATTCATAATTTAAATCTTCATAAGAAGAAGCCATTGAATATTTCTTTGATGGGGGATAACCTTGTTTTTGAATTCGTTCTAAATTAAATAATAATTTTTGTTTTTCCTGTTGTATTTCTTCATAGCTCATTTCTTTTTGAGGAATACTATCGTCGTCGTCTTCGTCTTCGTCTTCGTCTTCGTCGTCTTCTTCATGTTCTTCATCGTCGTCTTCTTCTTGCATCGAATTAGAATTATTTGAAAATATTTCATCATCGTCTTCATCATCTTCGTCATTATTAAAATTTATTTGTGAATTCTCTTGAGACATCATTGTACTATCATCATCATCAGTATTATCAACAGATGATAAACCACCATTTTTTTTGGTATTTGCCATCATTGAAAAAGTATCATTTGGTATTTTTTTATTAAGAGATGGTTTTATTTTTATTTTTCTACCCTCAGGAATATGAATGGAATTTCCATTTAACATTGGTTTAATATTATTTATTGAATCTGTTTTTAAATCCATATTTTCTTTATTAATTGAAATATTATTATTTCCTAAAGGAACACTTGACACATTTCTCTCAGAAAAATCACTTTCTTTTTGAATCTTAAAATTAGGTAAGAAAGACATAATTACATTTAATTGTTATATTTTTTTAAAAAATATTACGCATCTTAGTAATATATTTTATGAATATCGAAAAAAAAATTATTTTTTATTTGATTTTTCTTTTTTTTTTAAAATACAAAACCGACTGTTTTCATTAATTAAAAATTTTATAAGTATAAAATAAAATAATGTCAATAAAATTGATATTTTTATATCTCGAGTAGCCATGAAAAAAATTGAGAATAATATCAAATAACGTAATAATGCATATTGTTCAAATAAAACATCTAAATTTTGAGGTAAGTCTAATGCTAAATATTTACCTCCAATATTAGATAATAACATAATTGACCCATTAAATAAGGGATTATTTGATAAATTAAAAAGTAAATTATCCATATTATAACAATTAAAAAAAAATTAATTATTTGTTTTAAATCCATCAATAATTGTTTCAAATTGCTCTCTTAAGTCTTTTACTTGTTTTTTAAATGGCATCTTTTCTTCTTTTATTTCATTATTTTCAATTATTTCATTATTTTCAATTAGTTCCTTTTTTTCAATAGACTCCATTGTTAAAAATTTATCATTTTGATAAGGTTTAATATCAAATGTAGTTTCATTATCAGAATTATATTGATCCTTTTGAGGTTCTTGTTTTTCTTGAGGTTCTTGATTTTCAAAATATTCTTGAATATTATATTTTCTTAATATTTTATTTTCTAAAATATATTTTTTATAGAATGAAGGATTCATACAAATAAATGCAGTTAACCCTAATACCAAAAGTATTAAAGGAAAATCTGCATATACAAAATAAATTAATAGTAATAAAATAAAAATATTTATTTTTCTTTTCTCCACAAAATAATTAAATTTTGGATCATCACCTAATATAAATAATAAAAATAAGACAAGAATGATTAAAATTATATTTTTAAATATTTCCCACTTCATATTTTTTACTTATATAAAAAAAATTGTTTTTAACTCATTTTATTTTTTTTTAGTGTTTTTTTTTTATATTAAAATATCTAAGTATTAATTAGAGCCAATATGTCCAGAATTTCTTATTGTTCATTAGAAGAGGCATGGGGTAATAATAGTAATAATAATAATAATAATATACCCAAAATAAATAAAAATAATTTTCAAAAAACACTTGATAAAAACAATAGTGATTTAAATACAAACCAAAAAAATAATAATTTTGAAGATGATGATTTGAATGCATATAAAGGAAAGTCTCAAAATGATTATGAAATATTAAAAAAGGACAATGTTAAAATGAAAAAAATGATAAATCAAATGAATTATGTAGAGCGAAATAAAGTTCCAGAAAATAATATAAATGAAGATTATAATGAATATCGATTTAATCCTGTTAATAAAGTAAATAGTTTATATCAAGATGAAAAAAATTATTCACCTTTTCAAGATGATATGGAAAAAAAATATTTACAAGATAAAATTACGAATTTAGAAAATGAATTTCGTAAATACAAAATGTTTTTAAACAATAAAATGAATGGAGAAGATGTCATTGAAGGATTTGCGAATGAAAAAAGCGACGAATCTCAAACTGATATTATGGATTTAATTGTACTCATTGTTATTGGACTTATATTAATTTTTATTATGGATTCTATTTTTAAAATTGGTAAATATATCGGATCTAAAAAAAGTAGTTAGAAATTTTTTTTTCGTGGTATAAAGTTTTTAAAACTATTATTTTCAATTGGTTTGTATTTTAAATGAAGATTTTCTAATGTTTTTACAGGTTTTATAACATCTTCGATTGCTTCATATTTCTGTTTTTGAACAATCCATGATATATATAACATATAACCATCTATATAACGACTATTAAAACCTTTTTCTTTTAATAAATTTAATAAATATAAAACACATTCTGTCATGTTAAATAACGGATAACCTGGTATATATTCTGGTATCTTGAAAAAACAATATGATTCATCATTTAAAGACATTTCTTTAATTTTTTCAAAACATTTTTTCGAAATTTTATAATATATTCTATTTCTATTTTGTTCTTTTTCTTTTGCTTTCTTTTGAATATCATTTACACTAAATAATGGATTTTCATCATTATTACTGTAGTTTCCAAAATAATCATAATTATTTATATTCATATTAAAACCATATAAAAAAATTTTTCATATAGAATTTATGAAAGATAAATTTCAAGAATTAGTTATCAGTGCAGGTGGTGTTAAAGGAGTTTATTTTATAGGTGCTTTAGAAAAATTAAATCAATATTATCCTTTACATAATTTCTCTTATTTTACTGGTTGTTCTGCAGGAGGTATTCTTTGTATATTATTGGTTATTGGATATACCATTCAAGAAATAAAAGATATATATTTTAAAATAAATTTTTTGGATTTTTTTGATGTCAAGATAACTAATTTATTTAATCATGGTGGATTTTCAAAAAATGATAAACTACGAAATTTATTTAAATCCGTTTTTATTACAAAAAATATTGATCCACAAATTACTTTTCAAGCATTATATATTAAAACCAATAAATATTTAACAGTTAATAGTTTAAATGTTTCAACTGGAAAAATAAAATATATGAATCATGTTGAAACACCATATATGTATGTTTTAGAAGCATTACTTATGACAATGAATATACCAATCGTATTTGGTCTTATTCCTTTTGAAGAAAATTATTATGTAGATGGTGCTGTTCTTGATCCATATCCTTATAATTATCATAAAAATACAATTAAATTTGGTATGTTGATTATTGATAATGATTTATTTAATGTATTTCATAATATTGATTTGAATAATATAGAACCCAATGTGTTTGATAATTTTTATCGAATATTTTTATTAATCTATAATCATTATTTAAAAAATGTTTATAAAAAAAAATTTAAAAATACAATTTATTTTAAAAATACTTTACATTCTAATATAATAGAAATTAATCAAAATGAAAAGAATGTTTTTTTTAGTGAAGGAGAAATGAAAATGAATATATTTTTAAAGAAAAAATATAAAAAAAATAATAAGATTTTTTTACTTAAAAAATATTTTTATTTATTAAAAAATTTATTAATTGTTCATCATTCTACCAATGAAATCTTGGAAACCTTGTAATGTACGTTCACCATCAAATTCTTTATAATCATTATTTAAACCATTTGCATAATAACGAATTGTAGGAAAACCTTGAATATTTTGAGATTTTACTAAATCAGCATTTTTTTTATCTTCAGCATCAATTAACATTAATGAAATTCCATTGGGATTTTTTTTCATAAGTTCCTCAAAATAAGGCTTGGCTTTTTTGCAATGTCCACACCAATCAGCATAGTACATGGCAAGAGTAGGGCTATTATGATTATCAAAACCTTCAAATGCTTCAAAATTGGCACTTCCTTTTAAAGTACCAACATGGGCATTTAATCCAACACCAGCGCTAAAAGAAGGGTAAATAATACGAATTATTGCCAAAACAATAATAATTATAATTAATACACATATAACATGTACAAGAGGATTAGACATCATAGAATCAACAGCATTATTTAATTTAGGCATTATATATATTAAAAAGATATTTTTTTAAAATAAATGAATTTTATTAATTTTCATAATTTTCATAATTTTCATAATTTTCATAATTTTCATAATTTTCATAATTTTCATAAAATTTCTTAATATATACTATTTCTATTTTCTATATAAAAAAATAAATATACATTATTAAATTATTGAATAATACTTACTGAAAAGCATTTTCGCAAATTTTCCATATATTTAATAAATTATAACTCTTATTTAAAGATTTGTGATTATTTTTAAGTGATATTGAAAAAGATGACCAATCACAACCTACAAAATAAAGTGAGTCTTGTGCAATAATATAATCTAATATACCATATATTTCACGTTGATTGAGTTGTGGATCTATATCTTCGAAATAAATTTCATTTAATAAATCATATTTATCAATTAAATTATATTTTTTTTTTATAATATCGTAAAATAAATTATTTTTATTTTCATAAATATTTAATGATGTACATATATATATTTTTTTAACTCCTCTTTCTACTATTTTTTCTATTTCACTTAAATATACTTGTTTATAAATATCATTAATTAATTCAAAATTATTTTTATTTAATAGACGTATCATAAATTCAATAGCATCATCTTCCATTCGAAGATGTACACAACAATAATCTTTTAATTGAAATTTTTCTTTTATTTTATTAGCAAGCATTAAAAACTGAGAATGAAATTGAATATTCAATTTAATTTCTTCATAAAGTGTTTTCATATTATCATGAATATATGTACTGATAGGATTTCTTATATTTAATACATTTACATTCGAATTTTGTTCTAAATCCAATAAAGTATATATATCTTTAATATCACTGACCATACATGTATCTTCATAATATAGTTTTTTTTCTTGTTTTATTTGTTCTTCATCTAATTTTTCTAAAATTTCAATATGAAAACCTTTTTGTTGAATAAATAATTTTATTTTTTTTATATCAATTATTTTTTGAAAATCAATTATTTGTTCTTCGTTTTTGTAATCCAATTGAAAACCATTAAAATAAATTGAACGACTATACATAATACCTAATATTATACCAAGTGATATACATGAAAGTTGATTACATAAACCACAACGAGGTTCTAATATAAAAATTTTGTTCATTAATTTATAAACAATAAATTAATATTTGATTTTATTCCATAAGAAAATTAAATAACACAATTTTCTTTTAAATATTTCTTTATTCCTTTAAATTGTCTATATGCCCAATAACTTGATCCCATATAAATAACTGCTAAATTTGGAAGTTGAACTAAACTATTGAAAAATTCAAAATCATTTTTTAAATACACTAAAAATACCTTAGGAAATTGAATTAAACGAAATAAACAAAAAAATATTAAATGAATAATCCATGATGTACATGTAATTGAATAATGATAATTAAATTCTTTTAATAAATAACCAATATTCAATAATATATTATTTGATTCTAACAAAAATAAACTATGAATCGCATATAATGCTTGATTTTTATTATGATGCATTAAATATAAATGTTGAGCTAATAAAAGAGAAGCACAGCAATGATGTATTATAAATAAATATTTTTGTTGATATAAACATCGAAATAAATCAATTAAAAAATAAGATAAACTAAAACATAATATTAATGCCATTAAATCATTGTCTTCTATTTTATTTTCTAAATTTAAATCTAAAAATTGATTGTAATTTATATTAGATTGGTCAAAACATAAAAAACTAAAAAAACTTACAAATATACAATGAGAACTTGAATATATGACTTCGTTTATTTTATCAAATTTTGCTAAAGGTAGGTCTATTTTTTTCTCTTTAAATAAATAATTCGTTAATTCATATGATTTATGAAATAATGTATTTACTATATATAAACTTCCTAAAAAGTATGTAAGTATATTGAACCTCATATTATTTAATTACAAAATTACTTTATATTTATTTCTAACTAATATTTATAAATGCAGTTAACTCTTATGGAAAATGTGACTTTAGCATTAGCTGGGGTATTCTTACTTTTTTCATATTATCGTCTTGGTACTACAACAAAAAATGTAAATGAACTATGGGGTTCTATTGATGGAAACTTAATTAGTTTATACACTATCTCTATGTTTATTTGTGCTTTTGGATTTATAGCTTTATTTATTTATTTAAATAGTAGCAACAAAGTAGGTCCTTTAAATAAACATTGTTTATATATTAGTTTAATGGGTATTGTTTTATTTTCTATATTTTGGATGCCTTTATCCATTTTCTATTTAATGAAGAAAAAATCAAAAGAAAATGGTCTTTGTTTTATTAAAATGTTAGTTTTATTTACTTTATTTTTAGTTGCATTAAGTGCTTTCTTTGTTGTTTATGAACTTCAAAAAATAAATGATAATTCGATGCTTTATAATCTTAGTTATTATGGTATGTGCTATTTCTTCTTTCATGTATTTGTTTTGGATTTAACATCATGGAGTTATAACTTTTTTTAAATTAAATTAAATAAAAAATTAGATTAAATTAGATTAAATTAGATTAAATTAGATTAAATTAGATTAAATTAGATTAAATAAATATAATATAATTATAAATGAATGTTAACGATTTTACTTCATTAAATAATAATTTATTAGATGAAAATCAACTTTTTGTAGAAAAAGTCCACATACGAACTAAAAAAAGAAATGGTAGAAAATTTACAACAAATGTTGAAGGATTGGAAAATGATTTAGATATTAAAAAAATAACAAAAGCATTAAAAAAAATATTTAAATGTAATGGGTCTGTTGAAAAAGACGAAAATGAAAATGAAATTATTCAATTATCAGGTCAGCAATCTCAAAATGTATATGAATTTTTAATTGATCAAAAAATAATCGATAAAGAAAATATTGTTATACATTAACTTTTATACATTAACTTTTATACATTAACTTTTATAAATTATTTTATATTTATTTTATATTTATTCTGCATTTCTTCTATTACACCGACCGACATTTAAAATGAGATTAAAAATCCCAAAAAAATAGAAAATTCTAAATATCAGTGGTAGCATATTATTATATGCCTAAGAACATAAGTTCT
>JGI10211J14876_10001413_pt1 | contig 10505 bp, 6 predicted proteins | sample Etolagsediment_FD_14876 | JGI IMG/M metagenome (IMG submission 14876)
CTATGGAAACGAAGGAAGCGAAACTAAATATAATCCAAGCTGGACGAGCAGCGGTTGAGGAGCTAATTAAGGTGGCTAGGGAGCCGATAGTTACTGGTGGTGAGGATGATGTATCAGCGGATAGATTGAAGAACGCAGCGGCCACTAAAAAGCTTGCGATATTTGATGCGTTTGAAATATTAAACAGGATTAACGAGGAGGAGAATATGCTCAACAACGTAGAAAAAGTTGAGGCACCAAAAAAAGTATTCTCTGGTTTTGCTGAGAACAGGTCTAAGAAGTAATGTACGAGCAGACATTAGTAAATATAATAGATGACCATATAAAGCCACATGTTCTGAAAAGAATGAACAAGGGTAAGAAATGGAAGTATGGGTACAACGAAGCACACGACATTGTAGTCATAAGTAAGAACGGTCAGATTGGTGAGATATACGAGATACAAAACCTAAAAATAGCTTTACCAACAGAGTTTGATGTGGTTAAGTTTGAAGATAACAAATGGCAGTACACTGAATACCCAAAAGAGTTATCTAGGTTTAAGAGTGTTTTTGATTGGAACGAAGCTCCAGATGAGTTTAAGAATAAATGGTTTGACTACATAGACACGGAGTTTACTAGAAGGGAAGATGGTTTTTGGTTTATAAACAATAAAAAGCCAACATACATAACAGGTTCTCACTACAACTACCTACAGTGGTCTAAGATAGATGTTGGTAAACCAGACTTTAGAGAGTCTAATAGATTGTTCTTTATATTTTGGGAGGCTTGTAAGGCTGACCACAGAAGCTACGGGATGTGCTACTTAAAGAATAGACGCTCTGGTTTTTCTTTTATGTCATCAGCAGAAACTGTAAACTTAGCAACACTATCTAGCGACTCAAGGTTTGGTATACTGTCTAAGACAGGACCCGATGCTAAGAAGATGTTCACAGACAAGGTGGTGCCGATATCGGTTAACTACCCATTCTTCTTCAAACCCATACAGGATGGTATGGATAGACCTAAGACAGAGCTTGCATACCGTGTACCAGCATCTAAGTTTACTAGGAAGAAACTAGACACAAATAGTCAAGTTGAAGACATTACAGGTCTTGATACAACCATAGACTGGAAGAACACGGGAGACAACTCATACGATGGTGAGAAGCTATCCTTGTTAGTACACGATGAGAGTGGTAAGTGGGAGAAACCTACAAACATACTTAACAACTGGAGGGTTACTAAGACATGTCTAAGGTTGGGTAGCAGGGTGATTGGTAAGTGCATGATGGGGAGTACATCAAACTCTTTGGATAAAGGAGGTGAGAACTTCAAGAAGCTGTATGAGGACTCTGATGTAACTAAAAGAAACGCCAACGGACAGACGGCATCTGGGTTGTATAGCCTGTTTATACCGATGGAGTGGAACTACGAGGGATACATAGACGAGTATGGATACCCTGTATTTGATACACCAGACAAAAAAGTTTACGACACATTTGGTAGTGAAATACGGATGGGTGTTATTGATTATTGGGAGAACGAGGTAGAGGGATTAAAGAACGACCAGGATGGTCTTAACGAATTTTATAGGCAGTTTCCAAGAACAGTGGAGCATGCGTTTAGGGATGAGGCTAAGAACTCTTTGTTTAACCTCACTAGGATATATCAGCAGATAGATTATAACCAAGACCTAAGAAACACCAACATACTCACAAAGGGTAACTTTCAGTGGGAGAACGGTATAAAGGATACAAGGGTGATATTTTTACCTAGCAACAACGGAAGATTTTTAGTTTCATGGGTTCCTAACACAAATCTGCAAAATAGAGTAATAATAAAGAATGGGGTTAAGTATCCTGGTAATGAACACTTAGGGGCATTTGGGTGTGATAGTTACGATATATCGGGTACTGTAAGTGGCGTAGGTTCAAATGGTTCTCTTCACGGACTAACAAAGTTTTCTATGGAGGAGGCACCAGCAAACCACTTTTTTCTAGAGTACATATCTAGACCACAGACCGCTGAGATATTTTTTGAGGATATATTAATGGCTATTGTTTTTTACGGTATGCCAATACTTTGTGAGAATAACAAGCCAAGACTCTTGTATCACATTAAAAGAAGGGGTTATAGAGGTTACTCTATGAATAGACCAGATAGGACTTGGAACAACCTCTCACAAACAGAAAGAGAGATAGGTGGTATACCTAACTCAAGCGAAGACGTTAAGCAGGCTCATGCAGCCGCAATAGAGACTTACATAGACGAATGTGTTGGGGTCATAGGTGATGACCAATACGGTGATATGTATTTCGACAGAACATTAAATGATTGGGCAAGATTTGATATAAACAACAGAACTAAGTTTGATGCGTCTATTAGTTCAGGACTAGCAATAATGGCTTGTAACAAAAATAGATACGCACCTATAAACAAAGTGGTTAGAAACAATATTAAACTTGGCTTCAAAAGATATGACAATACTGGTAGTGTTTCCAAAATAATAGATAGATGAATATAAGTACAAATCCAAATAGTTCGTTCCCAAGCCAAGTCGTTAGCGATGAGGAGAAAAAGAGCTTTGAATATGGCGTTCAAGTAGGAAGGGCTATAGAGGGTGAGTGGTTTCATGGTGGGAGAAGCGGTAACAGGTTTGCAACTAATTGGAACAAGTACCACAATCTAAGGCTTTACGCTAGAGGTGAGCAGCCAATACAGAAGTATAAGGATGAGTTATCTATTAACGGTGATTTGTCATACCTTAACTTAGATTGGAAGCCAGTACCAGTTATATCTAAGTTTGTTGACATCGTTGTTAATGGTATGTCTGAGAAGCAGTATAAGATTAATGCTTACGCTCAAGACCCAGAATCTATAAAGAAAAGAACAAACTACGCATCTGGACTACTAAGGGATATTACCGCTAAGGCAGAGATAGAACAAATAAAGCAAATGATGGGGTTAGACTTGTATAGTACCCCAGACCAAAGCAACCTTCCAGAAACAGAGGAGGAGATATCTATCCACATGCAACTCAAGTACAAGCCATCCATAGAGATAGCTGAAGAAGAGGTTATAAACAATACCTTGGACAAGAATAAGTTTGAGTTGATAAGGAGAAGGTTGAACCACGACTTAACAGTTCTTGGTATTGCTGCGGTAAAAACTGATTGGAACAAGGCTGAGGGTGTTGTAGTAAACTACTGTGACCCAGCTAAAATGGTTTGGTCTTACACTGAGGACCCAAACTTTGAAGATATTTACTATGTTGGTGAGGTTAAGTCTATAACAATACCAGAGCTTAAAAAGCAATACCCATCAATCTCTGAGGAAGAGTTGGACAGAATATCCAAGATGGGTAACAGAAGCGACTATGTTGTTGGTTGGAACGACTATGACGAGAATACTGTTCAGGTTTTATACTTTGAGTACAAGACATATATGAACCAGGTGTTTAAGCTAAAGCAAACAGGTGTTGGTTTAGAAAAGGTTATAGAAAAGACAGATTCTTTTGACCCACCACCATCAGACACATTTAAGAAGGTGTCAAGGACTATAGAGGTGTTGTTCACTGGTGCTAAGATTCTTGGTTACGACCAAATGATTGATTGGAGGCTGTCAGAGAATATGACAAGACCATACGCTGACACAACAAAGGTCAATATGAATTATGCTATCTCTGCCCCAAGAATGTATAAGGGTAGGATAGAGTCAACGGTAAGTAAGATTACTGGGTTTGCTGATATGATAAACATCACAAACTTAAAGATACAGCAGGTCATATCTAAGTTAGTTCCAGATGGGGTTTACCTAGACATTGATGGACTAGCTGAGGTGGACCTGGGTAATGGCACAAGCTATAATCCCCAAGAGGCTTTGAACATGTACTTCCAAACGGGTAGTATACTTGGTAGGTCTTTGACGCAAGAAGGTGATATGAATAGGGGTAAGGTTCCTATACAAGAACTAAGTTCCTCAAATGGTCAGGCAAAGTTATCGGCATTAATTAACACCTATCAGTATTACTTGCAAATGATTAGGGATGTCACAGGACTTAATGAGGCCCGTGATGGTAGCGCACCTATGGAGGACACACTCGTAGGGCTGCAAAAGCTTGCCGCTAACGCATCAAACGTAGCGACACGACACATATTACAATCTAGCCTTTATTTAGCCGCTAGAACGTGCGAAAACATATCTCTAAGGATTGCGGATTCTATTGAGTTTGCATTGACAAACAACTCGCTCCAGGAGGCTATAAGTGCATACAATGTAGGTACGCTTCAAGAAATAAGTAAGTTACACCTACATGACTTTGGTATATACCTAGAGCTTGAGCCAGAGGATGAAGAAAAAGCACAGCTTGAGCAAAACATACAGATTGCATTGAAGTCTGGGGGCATCGACATAGAGGATGTTATAGACATTCGAGAGATACAGAACATAAAGCTTGCTAACGAGGTATTAAAGCAAAAGAGAAAGAAGAAGGCTGAGGCAGATAGACAGGCTCAGTTACAAAACATTCAGGCTCAAGCTAACGCTAATGCTGAGGCTGCTGAAAAGGCTGCGTTTGCTGAGGTTCAAAAACAGCAGGCATTGACACAAGAAAAGGTCAATATAGAGCAGGCTAAGTCTCAGTTTGAAATACAAAGACTTAGAACTGAGGCTGAGATTAAGAGAGAGTTGATGCAGGCTGAGTTTAACTTTAACATGCAGTTAGCTCAAGTAAGGGCTAATGCTGAAACTCAAAAAGAACAAGAGATAGAGGACCGAAAGGATAAAAGAATTAGGATGCAGGGTACTCAGCAGAGTGAACTCATCAACCAAAGAAAAAACAACTTACTACCAACAAACTTTGAGTCCTCTGGAAATGATGTGTTAGGTGGTATCGGTTTAGAGCAATTTGAGCCAAGATGATTTTAAACAATTATATATTATATTATTATGTCGGAAACAAAAGTAGACTTGTCAAAAGTCAAGCCCAAGAAGGCTAAAGAAACAGTAACCAAGTTAGACCTTTCTAAAAAGAAAGAGGAACTAAAAGAAAAAGAAGATGCCGTTCAAGAGCAAAGCGCAAATGACGTACATGAGGATAAACCTACCGAAACTTTACAAAAAGTGGAGGAAGGAACACCCGAACCAAAACCTGAAGGCACTCCCGAAGAAGTCACCAGTTCAGATGATGGGGGTAAGTCAGAAGAAGGAGAGGTAGTAATACAGGAGATTACTGAAAAAGAAGAAGAAAAGGTAACACCCGTTGTTGAGCAGACAGAAGACAAGGTTAAGATAAATCTACCAGAGGGTGTAGATAAACTTGTGAAGTTTATTGACGAAACAGGTGGTGACCTACAGGACTATGTCCGACTAAACACAGACTACTCAAACGTAGATGAAGAAACACTACTAAGAGAGTATTATAAGAAAACAAAACCACATCTTGACGATGAGGAAATAGATTTTGTAATTGAAGAAAACTTTCGTTACGATGAAGACCTTGATGATGAGCGAGACATCAAGAGAAAAAAACTTGCTCAAAAAGAAGAGGTTTCAAAAGCCCATTCATTTCTAAATGATTTGAAGGACAAATACTACGAGGAAATCAAGTCGAGGCCCACGTTGTCCAACGAACAAAGAAAAGCAATGGACTTTTTTAATCGCTACAAGGAGAGTGAACAAAAAGCTGAAGAATCTAGAAGTTTATTCAAATCTAAAACTAAAGATTTTTTCCAAAACGATTTCAAAGGTTTTGATTTTAAGGTTGGAGAGAAGAAATTTAGATACGGGGTAAGTAATCCAGAATCAATTGCTGATACTCAGTCAAGTATTAACAACATATTGGGAAAGTTTCTCGATGAAAGTGGTAATGTAAAGAGATTTGACGAGTATCATAAAGCAATGTATGCGGCCCAAAATGTTGACAAAATTGCCTCACACTTTTACGAACAGGGTAAGGCTGACGCTATCAAGGAGGTCGCTGTTAAGTCTAAGAACATAACAGGTGAAGCACCTAGACAAACGTCAAACGACAGTCTGTTTATAAATGGTTTAAAGGTTAAAGCTGTCAACGGTATCGACTCTTCAAAACTTAAAATTAATAAAAACAAGTTCAAAAATTAATAAATTATGGGAACATTTGCAACTAACGACCCGTTGGGTTCGTTTTCCTTGGTACCTACTCCATTTAAGAGTATTACTCAAGGTTCTTATTTAAACTTTGCTGATGGAAGCGGAAACGACTTCGCACAGCAGTATCTACCTGAAATCTATGAAGCTGAAGTAGAGCGTTACGGTAACCGTACAATCTCTGGTTTTCTTCGTATGGTTGGGGCTGAGATGCCAATGACTTCTGACCAAGTTATTTGGTCTGAGCAAAACCGTCTACACCTTTCTTTCGAGAGTGGTATGGGTGGTGGAGGAGCTACTACTGTTTCTGCTCCTGCTATTGCCGCTGGTGCAACAGTAATCACAAACGTAGCTGGTGAAAACTCTGCTGGAGAATCTATTCAACCTATTATCCGAGCTGGTTCTACTATTGTTGTTTATAACACAGTAAGCCTAAACTCTGTTAAGTGTTTTGTTGATGCCGAGCCTGCTGCTGGAGCTACTAACTGGGATGTTAACGCTTTTCCTTACACTGCCGCTAACTTGAACGCAGTTTCTACTGCTGTTGGACAGCCAGGTGAAGGTGGAGAGGTTAAAATCTTCGTATATGGTTCTGAATTTGGTAAGGGTACCGACTCTATGAGTGGTTCTATTACACCATCATTCACTCAGTACAACAATAGCCCAGTAATCATCAAAGACCAGTATGAGGTTTCAGGTTCTGACGCTTCTCAAATTGGTTGGGTTGAAGTTACTGATGAGGCTGGACTTTCTGGATATCTTTGGTACTTGAAGGCTGAAGGCGAGACTCGTCTACGTTTTCAGGATTACCTAGAGATGGTTTCTGTAGAAGGTGAGCTTGCTGCTGCTGGTTCTGCTGCTATCGGACAACTAGCTGGAGGTAGTGCTAGTGCTAACGTGAAGGGTACACAGGGTCTTTTTGCTGCTATCGAGGAGCGAGGAAACGTGTACAACAACTTCACTGCTGCTACTGGTTTAGCTGACTTCGACAAGATTCTAGCTAACCTTGACAAGCAGGGTGCTATTGAGGAGAACATGCTATTCTTGAATCGCGCTACGTCACTAGACATGGATGATATGCTTGCTGCTCAGAACTCTTACGGTGCTGGTGGTACTTCTTACGGAGTATTCGAGAACAGCTCTGAAATGGCTCTGAACTTAGGATTCTCTGGATTCCGAAGAGGTTCTTACGACTTCTACAAGACTGATTGGAAATATCTTAACGATGCTTCTACTCGTGGTCTTACAGGAGACGTAGAGGGTGTATTGGTTCCTGCTGGAACAACTACCGTTTACGACCAGATGTTGGGTACCAACATTCGTAGACCATTCCTTCACGCTCGTTATCGTGCTTCTGAAGCTGATGACCGAAGAATGAAGTCTTGGATTACAGGTTCTGTAGGTGGTGCTGCTACTTCAGGAGAGGATTTAATGAAGGTTCATTTCCTTTCTGAGCGTTGCTTGGTTACTCAGGCTGCTAACAACTTTGTGTTGTTTAAGGCTACTGCGTAAGCATTAATCTTATAAACTTGGGGCTGCATTATGTGGCCTCAAGTTTTATTTTTTTAAACTATTTAATTATATTATATCATGGCAAGGCCAAGAAAAACAACAACAACAACACCTCAAGTAGAAGAGGTTGTAAAAGAAACTGAAACTGTAATTGAGGCTCCAGTAGCTACTGAGCCAGTTGAAGTAAAAGAAACCAAGAAAAAAGATGAGTGGGAGATTAAGTCCCGTCAATACTATTTGACAGGAGGTAAGTCACCATTAACTTATACATTGGCAAGTAAACATACTTCAAGGCATCCACTATTGTGGTTTGACCCTGAGACAAACTCTCAGAGAGAGATACGGTACGCAACAAATCAAAAAAGCTGTTTTGTAGATGAACAGAGTGGCTCTGTAACATTGGAACACATTGTGTTTAAAGATGGTGTTTTGAATGTACCTAAAGAGAAGCAGTCACTTCAAAAGTTATTGTCTTTATATCACCCTCACAAGGATAAACTATATACAGAGTTTGACCCTGTACAAGAGGCTGAATATGGATTAGAAGATTTGGAGACTGAGCTTGAGGCAATGACAGCAGCAAGGGAGATTGACATCGACCATGCAGAGGCTATACTTAGAGCTGAAAAGGGTTCAAGTGTTTCTAATATGACAAGTAAGGAAATACGAAGAGACCTTATGATACTGGCTAAGAGTAATCCAAGACTGTTTATTAGTCTAGCGTTAGATGATAACATTCAGCTTAGAAACTTTGCAATTAAAGCGGCTGAACAGGGTATCATTAAACTATCTCAAGACCAACGTACATTTACATGGGCCAGTAATGGTAGAAAGTTAATGACCGTTCCATTTGATGAACACCCATACTCAGCTATGGCTTCATTTTTCAAGACAGACGAGGGTATGGAAATATTTTCATCTATCGAGAAAAAACTAATGTAACAACGTAATATATATTATAGGGCTAGGTCAGTGTAAAGCTGGCCTATCCCTTATAATTAATAAAAAATAAATATGGCTATAAACATTAACGAGGTATATAAAACCGCATTACTGATTCTTAACAAGGAACAGAGAGGTTATGTTACACCTAATGAGTTCAATAAGATAGCCAATCAAGTTCAACTGCAAATGTTTGAAAGCTATGCAGAGGAACTAAACCAACAGATTCGTGTTCCGCAGGCAGATGCTGATTATTCAGACAGAATAATGAACACAGACGAGAAGCTTTCTATATTCAAAGCTTTCAGTGACGCAACATACGACAATGTCACAACCCCAAGCACACCATATTATACACTACCATCTGACCTATACCGCTTAGGTACAGTTGTTTACACTGGTATAAATGGAAATCAAGTAGAACTTCAGAGATTGCAGAGACATGACTTTTACAATATACAGAAGTCATTACTTACAGCATCGACAAAATATTTCCCCACATACCTTTACGAAAATGAAAGGATGTATGTTAAACCAGACAGTATAAATTCAGTAGACTCACGGGTCACGGTAAACTACCTTAGAAAACCTACAGAGCCAAGATGGGGTTACAGTGTTGGTTCATTGGGTCAGTACATATATGACCCCACCGTTTATGGTGAGTCTTTACTGAACACGGGTACAAACACACTAACAAGTAGTATAACCACTGGACTTACTGGACTTACTGCAGGTACATACACTCCATCATACACTGGTGGTTCTGGTACAGGACTTGTAATATCTGCAAATGTAACCACACCTACAAACGTAACACTGAGTGTAACCACAGCAGGTACAGGATATGTAGTCGGAGACGTAATAGAGATTACCGCAGGACAATTAGGGGGTGGAAGCCCAGCAGTGCAAATAACACTTCAAGCATCTGACTTTAATAGTGGAAGCACATACGGCTCAACAAACATAGAGCTACACCCATCGGAGCAAACTGACTTTATAATTAAGCTATTGTTCTACTTCGGTGTAGTGATTAGAGACCCACAAATAGTTCAAGCTGCTGCACAAGAGGCTAGAGCAGAAGAGATAAACGAAAAAAGCTAATAGAATATGTCAACACCAAACGGAGGTTTAGTTACCGAAACAAATGAAGAATATTATGTTGGCCAGAAGGTTTACACACTTGGGGCTGCAACAACTCAAAGTGAGTTTGTAACAACCTTCAATACTGAACTTACTGACGGTGTTGCGGGTGAGTATGACAGAAACTATTACCTACAGACAAGTAACGACAATGGGGTGACATGGGTTACTGTACCCTCAGAGGTTAAGACAAACACAAGTAACACTATAATAAGTGGTACAAACTCTGTTCCTGTAGCCTTGGGTCCAAGTATTCTTGTAAGGGTGGCGTTATTCGTAACCGCAGTACAGTCGAATTACGGGGGTTATTCATACATAAAGCTAGGTGACATCGTAAACAACTTTTTAATCGCTTACGTTGGAGCTGGTAAGCTTATACCTAGCGTTAAAAGAACCGATGTTATATTCCATGCAAAGCGAGGGTTACAAGAGTTCACATACGACACACTAAAAAGTGTAAGTTCAATAGAATTAACCGTACCATCAAGCCTGAGTTTACCACTGCCACAAGACTATGTCAACTACGTTAGGGTGTCTTGGATAGACTCTATAGGTGTTAAGCATATTGTATATCCAGCTAATAACTTGACAATCAACCCAGTACAAAGCCCAGAGCAGGACTCTACAGGTGAGATTGTGCAAGACGGTTTCGGGACTAACGTACAGCTTAGTTCACAGACAGAAGAAAATTGGAAGACCAACGATACAAATCAAATCACAGGTATATTCACTCAAGACCAAGTTAATCAAGGGTATGATTGGTGGGGATATGGTCAGGGTTATGCTTGGGGCTACGGTGGATA
>JGI10211J14876_10001418_pt1 | contig 10491 bp, 16 predicted proteins | sample Etolagsediment_FD_14876 | JGI IMG/M metagenome (IMG submission 14876)
TTCAAATTGTTCTGTTTATGATGGAAACTGGCATAGGATTACACAGCATTTGGTTTATAACACAACTTATGACCTTAATGAATATTCAACTTATGTGGATGATAAGCTATGTTATAGGATAACTTCTGGAAATCAAAAAATAGCATCCTATGTGCCATACGACATATATTTTATAGGGGTTAGGTCAAATATGGGTGTTGATTTAGACGACCTCGCAATCTATGAGGGGCTTGTTGAGCCTGCTGGTGTTGAAGATTGTAGTGATACCATAGACAACGATGGCGATGGCTTCATAGATTATCCAGATGACCCAAGCTGCACTTCCTCAAACGACAATTCAGAAGCACCATTCGATTATGTCGCCTGCAACAATGGGATTGATGATGATTTGGATGGTTACATTGATTTGGCTGACCCAAGTTGTGATAACTCCACTGATACCTCAGAGTTCCCGATAGACGCAAGCTCACAGCCAGAAACAGATTGTTTTGCCGAAGAGGACTGCCTTTTCTATGAGCAGTTCCCATACACTGACACAATTGTAAGTCATGGTTGGGAAGGCAATACCGCACAATTTGTTGTGGAAGATGTCTATGGCAGCAACAGGCTCGACTTTGACAATCTCGGCTATATCGGTTTCAATCTGACCCATAACATAACCAATCCGAACATATACACGAAAACAAGGGTGAGCTACACAACATTCCTCGACAAGCTTGCTTCTTCGACAGAGCATTTCTATATAATCATCGAGGACAACGATGACAGAGAAATAATGAAATTGAAGTATCAGCTAAAGCCGACATCGCAGACATACAACATCTCCTTCTGGAATGGCACTGAATATGTTGAGATTCTCGAAGCCAGCGTAAATGAAGATGAATATAGCTGGCTGAGAATGACAATGGATTTCGACCAAGTTCTGAAGACATGGAATTTCACTGTTGATTATTCTCTCGGCAGTGCAAGTTCGCCAGCCGATTTCGCCTCATGGTCTGATGTCTTTGCCAGCTCTGTTTACAAGATGAGGATTGTAAACTACAACTTCAACAGCTACAACTGGGATTTCTGGATAGACAACATAGAGATAGAAGGGCTTAGAGAGGCAAGTAGCATCTGTGATAGTTGGGAACTGCCTTATTTCTTAGTGGAATCGTTCAGGGGCTATCTTAGTGATTGCGACTGGATTACAAGCCACGAAATATTTGCAGATGGCGATTTAGAGGTAACAGACGACATAAGCTATTATTCCGCACAGAAGGAGACAGACTTGGCTGAAGAGGACAACACAAGATATTTAACTATGACATTCGACCTAAAAATGATTGATTTGACTTGGGGCGACACTATTACTTTCAGGCTCTATGATTCCGATGAGTTCAATTTTGTCACATTATGGTTCATGGATAGCGGTGACTATCTTTGGTATAATGATGGCGGTGAGGGCAAGATTGCCACACCGATAAATCTGAACGAAACATTTGAATACAAGGCGATAATTGATTTGGAAAGCGACAATTATGATATTTATTTCAATGGCTCTAAGGTTATTGATGATTCAAGCTTCACAAACGAGTTCGTCAATATCCAAAATCTGAAATGGATAAAGTTTACGAGCAATGAGGGTCATTTCATACTCGACAACCTAAAGATATTCGGCTCTTCTTCTGAGGGAACGCCTATTGTCCCTGATGAGGATTTGGAAGAAACCTTAGACACCGATAAGAGATGGTGTGACTTGTTTTTCAAAAACCAGCCAGTGTGCAGCAGCGATGACGACTGCGAAAGCGGGGTTTGCCTCGTAAACAACAAATGTGCCTCTTTCGATTTCACATACTGCGATGAACATAATATGCTCAGGACTAACAAATGCTTAGTCAGTGCTATGGCTTTTTGTATGCTGAGTTCGACAGGAGACATAATACTGGACAATTTCTTCCTTTTCCTGATATTATTGATACTATTGATGGGTTTTGTGTATTTAATGATAATGCTACGGTCAAAGTGATATTAAGATGGGTATTCCTATTATCGGTGAAATCTGGGATGGTATTCTGTTTTTAATAGATTTCTTTTTCAACAAAGCACCAAAACCAATACAACTGGCAATGTTCTTATTATTTCTTTTGCTTTTAGGCTCTCTGATACCTTTCACTATGCACTTATTCGGGATACATTGCACTTCTGCTGGTGATGTGGTGAAGATTTCGCCTATGAAACTGACAAAGAACATCAAGTTGGCGTTTTTGGACAAGGATGATATATATAATGTATCTGAATTTCAGCCAGACACCATAGGCTTTCTGCCTCTTGACATCGGTGGTGAATCCTGTGTAAAACCAATATGCCACGATGAAGATGATTTTTGGTTTTGGCAGTCCACAAACGAATGTGACAATAAGACAATCATACACCCCTTCCTTACAAAAAGATTCGATTGGCAGAAATGTGTTGTGTGTGATGGCGATGAGAATTTTAGCATAATTCACAGCTCATATTCAATAGCAGCAGAAAGGGAAACGCTATGTTTTGGTGATGCTTACAGGATAGATGAGGAAGATATGAATTTTGTTCAAAGAATGTTTTGCGACCCTGAAAGTAGGTGTATGCCACCACTTCATTACTACTATAATTATACAACAGGCAAATTCACTTGTTTGGATTTGGAATATTGTGCAGAGAATGTAACAAACCAAACAATCATTCCAAGAATTGACGAAGAACTAAAAGAAGGGGATGCAGAGCTTATGTATAAGGACACAAAAAAAGACTATAAAAAGCTATTATTTTTCAAATGCGACAAAAAATGCAACCCCCAGCTAACAATATACGGAATCCCTTTTTTAGACTATAAGATGTGGCTTTTGATTTTTGTGGTCGGGGTTATGTTTTTATTCCTAAGAAGCATAAAAAAACATTAAAGGGTGATACCATGAGAAAATTAACAATAATGATAATGTTAATGGCTGTGTTGAGCTTTGCTGTCTATGGTGTTGATGTGCCACAGGAGTTTGACACAACGACAGTGCAGAAGATTGACCAAGAGCATAAGAACACAAGAAAGTTCTTCTCTGATGAGCTTACGAGGCAGAGGACAGAGTTCTTCAAGCAGGTTGATGACAGGGCAAACTATTATGAAGAAACAGTCCATAGTATTCTCTCAACAGCAGTATGGAAGCTCGGCATACTATGGTTCAGTATCATGTTCTTTCTTATCGGGCTGGAAGGCATACTCAGGAACAGATTGGAGAAGAAAAAATATAAGAAACTGAAAGATTCTCTGAAAGTTGAGCTAAGGAACGAAATAGTGGGGGGTGTGCAAAACATTTCGGAAACGAAACAAAAACAGCCACAGCCACAGCAACCGCCAGCAACCACCCCAACCCATTCGACAGAAACGCCTTTCTATATGCCACCCCCACCACCACCGAAGAAATCATTTTTCGCTGAACGGAAAGAAAGAAAGATTATGAAAAGGATTGTTAAGGAGATGCGGGAAAAGGAAAAGAGAGAGCAGATGATTGATAAACTTAAAAATAAGCTGCCACAGCCCCAGCAACCACAACCTGACATATCATACAAGCAGGACTTTGAGGTAAGCGTATGATGGTATCTGACGACTCTGGAAGCAAATGGGGAAAGGTCACAATAATTGCGGTCATCGTGGTCTTTGCACTGGCTCTGCTGATAGGATTGTTTGTCGGGGCTGGCAGCCTAAAAAAGTTCTTCATGTGGCTGGTCGGTGCGATAATAGTCGCCCTGATTCTGTTTGGGCTGCTGTATATATTCTATATCATCTTCATAAAAAAGTCATATAAGGACATACCAGCGACTTACAAGAAGAAGCTGATAGCGACAGCAAAACTTATGAAGAACAAGATGCTCGGCGACCTATACCTAAGCGGTGATTTGAAGCATAACAGGGTCAAGCTCGGCAGGTTCGCATACATGAGGGTAACACTTCCGAGACAGATTGTTAAGAAGAAGGAAGCTGTTGAAAAGAGCAAGCCGATAAACCCGATGCAAAGAGGACAAACACCCATACCAGAAGTAAATACGAAACAAATCGAGGAAGTCACAGAGCAAGTGCCAGTGGATTGCTTTGTCATACTGAAGAAAAGCGTGATGGAAACATTATTCGGCAACCCAATTTTCGTTCTTGTTAAGCCAGAAGACCATGATTACAGCTCTATATTCAATGATGTTACTATTCGGGGATTTAATCTTGTCCCTCTTGACAGCCAGTTCTACACCATTGACAGGCGGAATCTCGACATTGACATAATCAAAGGCATGGCTACCAATTACATCAGAGAGGTCGTCTATGAGATTTTCAGGGACTTGGACAAGCTTGTGAAGCAGGCTATGAACTTAGACCAGCAATTCCAGAAAGATAAACAGAAAGGGCTGGAGTTTGAGATACCATCCCTTCCTTCAATGGGCGGCGGTGGTGGCAATGAACGAAGATGATAAGGTATATATAGGCGACATTGACGATATGCTGAAGAGGGTGTCTGGCAAGATGCCTTTCATAACCGAAGAGGCAATATACCTCACAGAAATAGAGAACCAGCAGAAAATCTACATTGTCCTCACGATATTCGGTGTTCTGCTGTTTCTTTTTATCCTTTTATTATGATGTTTTGTTCAAACTGCAATTCACTAATATCAATCAAAGACACAGAGGAATGGATTTCAATGAAATGCAAATGTAAGATAGCAATATATTATAGGGATGGGCATTTTTCTGTTGTCCCAAAACATATATATCTTAAAAATAAGGAGTTGAAAAAAGTTGGCTTATAAGAAAGATTGCGGGTTCAGGAACAAGGTTCATGTTTGCAGTTTCAAAGAAGAAGATTGCTGCCCAGAAAAATGTGATATGTATGACATTCCTTTTGAAGTGAAAGCGTTGTCGAAAAGGATAAAGGAAGAACGGAAGCATATAATAGAGCTTGAGAATAAAAGGCAGGGGATGAAGAAGAAGGGGGAACACAAGACCAACAAAGAAGAATACGACAAGGTTAAGAATCTTAGGAACGATAAGGTCTATGGCATCCTGAAGCTGACAAAGGCTTACACATACCTGAAAAGGACAAAAACATGACACTGATAAGACCGAGCCTGATAGAGAACCTCTACAACACACTCTTCCAGCTTGAGCCAGACCGACCCATGTATTACTTGTTTGTCGTCAGGATTGCGAGAAGCATTTTTATGGGGCTGGAATTTTCAGAAAAGATAATGCAGCTCGACAACAAGATAAAGACAATAATCGAAGAGCCACTCAATTCACAATTTATCTCAATCATCCATGCGTATTACAACCCACGATTTATGTTCTCAAAGAGGGCATACACCAAGATTGGCGATAGCATTGACTATAAGGAAGTAACACGCTACGAGATAATGATGAGGCTGGAGAAAGTCAAGGATTGGGTCATGGATGAGATAATCCAGCTCAGCCCATACATCAGGTTCACCAAGCAACAGCAGGTTTTGACATAGGGAAATAGAAAGGTTTAAATAATAGTTATGCTTTAACATCAATATAACTGTCACTTAATTGTTACTTTTGGGCAAAAAAGATGGGAAAAGGTGTCTTTCAGAAGAACTCAATTAACGAATCAAAAAGGAGCTTAACTCTTTCTTACAAACAATTATCTTCGGGGTGGAAACTATGAAAAAGATTATTTTATTTTTAGCATTGGTTATGGTGTTGTTATCATCAGCGAGTGTCTTGGCAACAGATTCTTATATTGCTTTTATTGATGTTGCTGGCAACACATTAAGAATCGCAGACCCAAACGACAATTATACAATAACTGAATATGAAACTTGCGATGGTGATAATTCTTCTATATTTTTGGTGGAAGATGGGGATGGAAACATTTGGGTTTCTTGCTCAGGAACAACCATCGTAACCAAACACGACAAAGATGATTATAGTGATGTCACAAATATAAATGTAACTTATGGTTCTCCATCTGTTCTTGCCTATGATTCTTATACTGATTCTGTTTGGCTTAGTCATCACATAAATATAGGTTATGTCAGCAAGATTGATGTTGCGACAAACACCGTAACAAATTATAATGTTGGTATAGATAGACCAAGAGGACTTGATATAAATTCCATTGGTGATGTCTTTACAATCAGTTATGGAAATGGTGTTATAGCAATGCTTAATGAGAGCGATAATTATTCATTAAGCACAACATCTGGTTCTGATAGTTACTCGCAACAGCTTCATATTGACCCAACTGATGATAGTATTCTTTTTACTGATTCATTCTCCCCAAATTATCTTTGGAGAAAAGTAAATTTTACTGCGTCAAAAACACAAATAGCAACAGAACCTACTGGGACTGCTACTTGGGTTGGGTTTGTAATTCGGAAGAATGGAGATGTTATCCTTTCTGATGTTGAATTTGGGGATGCAGGAAAAATATTTTTTGACAAATCAAATAGTTATGCAAGAACAAACCACTCTATGACAGTGGCTTCTTATGGTTGTAGCATTGACCCTAATGAAGAAGATGAATCAATTATTTGGTTTGGGAATACTGAAACCTCTGGATTTTGTATGGTAGATACTAATGTCTCATGGACTCCAACTTGTTATGACTCACCATATAGAATTTTTGACTTAATTGTTTTGGGTTATATACAAAGCCCATTACTAACAATAAATATCACTTCACCAGTCAATAATACGCAATCGAATGAGACTTTGGTTGTGCAGTATAAGGTAACAGATAATGACAATACAACATTGTCCTGCTCATTATACATTGACAATGCTCTGAACATGACCAATGGCTCAGTGCAGAACGACACAATGAGTAGCTTTGAGCCGAGCATAACCACTGGCTCACACACATTTTATCTGAACTGCACTGATACCGCCAATGCTGAAACAACCGCATTATATTATTACTACTATGACCCTGACCACCCGATAATTAACTCTGGAAGCCCGCTTCCGTTCAACACTACCACATACACAGGCTTCACCATGAACATTGTCGGCAATGTTACGAATATCAACCTAAGCAAAGTGAACACTACTATCTATTATCCGAACAGCACAGTGTTTTACAACAACCTGACGACAGTTTTCGGAGACCCGACCTTCCACGATTGGGACTGGACTTTCAACACGACCACTGAGCCGAATGGGGTTTGGTCAATGGATATATACGCTGAAGACCTGATACCGAACAGCAACGAGATGTTCATATCGTTCACTGTAAATAATTGCATACCAAACTGGCAGTGCGGTGGTTATGGTGTCTGCAACACATCAGATTTAGCCCCCTGCATAAACGCCACTGATACCAATAACTGCGGACTGCCCTATGGCGGTGACTTGTCAGAGTTCTCACCGCAGAACTGTGACTACTGCACACCAGATTGGCAAAGGGACTTTCAGGAGTGCATATCTCATATCAGGCAGATAAACTGGACTGACCTTAACTTTGCGACCTGCTGCAATGTAACCTTATTGAGTTCGGACTGCGACAACCCTTACGCAAACGAAGAAGCCTGCTCTATGTTTGACTATGAGGAAAGCGACCTACCAAAGGCGACTGTTGATGTGATTGTCAAGTTCATACTCGGCTTCGGGGTTTTCGTGGCTGTGTTTGTGTTCGGTTTTGTCGGAATAAGGATATACAGGTGGTTCAGGAAATGAAATCGCTGAAGAAGGAAATAAATTTTGATGGCAGCAAGTTTTGGTTTCGGGACTTGCCGATTGGGGAGATTGAGGATAAATACAAATTTGAATCCCCCATACCAAAACAAGTATTAGATGCCAAGAAAGATAAGATTTTGGGAGAGATAATTGGGGTAAGATGACACTTTACAAAGCAAGATATAAGGGAAGAATGCTATATATGAAAGATATGAGACCCATCGCAAAAAAAATATTAAGTGTGAAGCCACTGACAAGAATCCAAAGAGCAAAATGGAAGGCTTGGACAAGTCAGCCATATAGGAAAAGGTGACACCTATGCCAAGAAACATTCCGAAAAGAGATGGCTCAGGAAAAGGAAGAAGAGCTAATCGTGGCAGAGGCGGTTGCGTAAACACAAAACATGATTATGAGATTTCATTGAAATGGGTTGGCAGAGGCAGAAAGCCAGCATATACCCGAACAGAGTATGGTTTTGGTATGAATCCGCCAATCTCAATAAGAGCAAAATCAAAGAGTTTGGCTTTGAAACAACTAAAAATTCCAAAGACTGTCAAAGTCGCAAAAATAGAGAGGTTTTCGACAAAGCCTTTCTTTATGAAAAGGAGAAGGTGATATAGGATGGCTCTAACAACAGTTAGATTCAAAGTAAGAAAAGGATTATGGCGAGAAGAAATATTCCCAAATAGAAAATCAGCTTTAAAAGATTCAAAACTAATCAAAAAAGCAGGTGGTAAATATATCAAAGTATTTCCAAATAAAAGGGAACTTTCAAATGATGCTGTTAGTTGGTTAAGGAGAAACCCTTGTAATAGATATATTATCAAATTAACAACAAAAAATAAAAGGTGACACTAAATGGCAATAAGACGAGGACTCGGCAAAGGCAAGGGAAAGGGTTATAAGAACATTATTCCGAAAGACCACCCTGTTCATGTAGATAGCGGTCATGGAAGAAAGCAACCACAATTCAAAAATATGTATGTAGATATTCAATGGTGGGGGTATGAAAAAGCAAAAAGCATACTCAATTCTGATGGTTCTTCAAAGTTTCCTATAAAAAGAGATGCGATTGGAAGGGCTTTGCTATTCAAAAAAGAAAAGGGATTCTATAAATTAAAAGATAGATTCCCAAAAGATGTTGATGCTGATGGTGTGCCTGACCACAAAGACTGCGACCCCAATGACCCAACAAAGCAGGATTTTCCAAATAAAGTAGCGGATGCTTTTTATGATGAAGATTACGAACTATTGGAAAAATTAACAGGAATAAAAGCTAATAATCAATATGATTTTGAGAGAAAATGGATGAAAAAGAAACAATCAAAAAAAGCTAAGATAACTGATGCTGAAATAAAAAGTATTGAAGAAGGTGAAAGAAGATTATCTGAATCTGTAATGGTAAGACCAAGAGCATTTGAGGATTAAAAAATGGCAACAAGACGAGGACTCGGCAAAGGAAAGGGGAAGGGTTATAAAAACATAATTCCGAAAGACCCAAGAGTGCATAGCGATAGCAGGCATGGAAGAAAGCAACCGCAGAGAATACCAAATATGGAAAAAATAATAAAAGAAATACAAACAGACCCTTCTTTTGATATATTAAATAAGAGTTCAACAAAAGAGAAGGAACAAATCATAAAAGAACTTGAACAAGAGGGTAAGAAATTAGAAAGATATGATATAGAAAAATCATTTTCCCCATTAAAGAAAAATAAATCAGGGACTGTAATTTTGTATCAACATTTCATGGATGGAAAACCAACTGGTCTTTATTATGAGGTTGCATATTATTTTGATGGAACAAAACAATTATTGATGGAAAGTGAGTAAAAACATTTTAAGGTGATACACTATGGCAAAAATGACTAAATCAGGAAATGTTTGGGTAAAAACTAAAGTGATTAATACAAAATATGGTAAATTTTTATCACCATTGAATGTCCCAAAACCATTTAGCAAAAATTATTCAGTCGTGAAATACCAGAAAGGTAAGGCGTTATTGAAAAGGATAAGGTGATACACTATGGCAATAAGACGAGGACTCGGCAAAGGCAAGGGAAAGGGTTATAAGAACATAATTCCGAAAGACCCAAGAGTGCATAGCGATAGCAGGCATGGGAGAAAGCAACCGCAGAGAATACCAAACGATTTGGTTATGAAATACAAAGCAAGGCAAATACAAGAAAATGCAAACTTAAAAAAAGAGTTTGAAGAAGGGATTGTTTACTCTGCTGATTTGATTAAAAAAGAGATTGATAAAAGGGGGTTTGGGGTCTATCCTTTATCAAGTGAGAAAAATACAGATATAACCATTGAAGGGGTTGGTGTTGGCATTGTGTCTGAGAAATGGGACAAATTGTCATTAAAGGACAAAAAAGAAATAATTTTAAAAGAAAAAGCTATCCTAAATGAATTAGCCGATTCTATTAATGGAGAATTTGAAATTATAAAATCAAACAATGAACTTCTTAATGATTCGGGAGTTGTTTTTGATAAACAATTTTTAAAAGAAAACCCAAAGAAAGTTAAAAAAATTAGAAAGAAACTTAAAAGGGAGACCTTATTTGATGTATTTTTTTAAAAAAGGTGATACACATGAAAAAAATGCCAAAAATAAAGTTGCCAAAGCTGAGGATTCCGAAGCCGAAGAAGAAGCTGCCAAAAGTTAAGCTTCCAAAAATAAAGTTGCCAAAGTTGAGGATTCCGAAGCCGAAGAAGAAGCTGCCAAAGATAAGGTTGCCGAAAAAGTTTTTCAAAAAGAAGAAATAGGTGATGCGAAATGCCAAACCCAG
>JGI10211J14876_10001420_pt1 | contig 10487 bp, 16 predicted proteins | sample Etolagsediment_FD_14876 | JGI IMG/M metagenome (IMG submission 14876)
GGGGGATCAGGAGCCGGGGGTCCGATGGGGGAGCAAGAGCTTTTAGCTGCTGCCGAAAATGAGGCGATGATGACCGGACGGATGGATTTGGTCAAGGTGGATCCGATGGACGACCACCAAGTACATATTTCGATCCACCAAGAGATTGTTGGCCAGGTTCCCCAGGCCCAATCACACATTCTTGAGCACGAGGCGATGATGACTGGTGGTGGGGTAGGGGCCCCTTCGGGGGCACCCATGCCTGTAATGTAGGGGGGGTGATCTATGCCTAGGGGAAAACCACGGAGTAACGCGGAAAGGAGGAAGCGACACAAACGGTTGCACGGAACGTTGAAGAGCTTTCCCAAAAAGAGAGGGGGTAAGAGGAGAAGGTGAGTTATGCCTATTTCAGTAGTTAAGACCGCTAAAGACGAGAAGCGGTGGGCGGAGTGCAGAAAATCGGTAGCTAAGTCTCATCCTAAGTGGGGTAAGACGGGGAGCAGGTTCTACGCCGCTGTAATGGGCTGCTTTCAACGTCGGAAACATCGGATTGGGGGACGTAAGGTAAAGGTTGTTACCAAAAAGAAAAAGTCGTACCGGTAAGGACATTAAAAAGATGAAAAGATAGCAACTGCTAGGAGGTTTCTCTGGCGGCGGGTTTTGATCGTCTTCTTTCCCCGCCGCCAGATAAGGCTCCTAAAGGGGGCCTTTTCGTTACCTTCTTTTACCGTGTCGAACCACGTTACGGTCGTAGAAGGGGGGTGATAGGAATGGCTGAAATAGCTACTGACGTAAATCCGACGGGTTCCGTCGGAGGAGATTCGTCAACTCCCACAATTGAATCTGGGGATTCAGCGCCCATTACACCGTCTGAGCCGACGTCACAGGCTGGGGCTGGAGAACCTAAGGAGGCAGGGCAACCTGGACCTCAAGCACCTGAAAAGGAAACTAGGTCTTCCAAACGGATTCGTCAGCTTATTGGTGAGCGTGATGAAGCTCGTAAGGAGGCTGAGAAGTTGCGGGGTGGGGTGAAAACACCTTCGCCAGCAACTCCTCCACCGCCTCTTGACAGCACTCCAGAGGGAAGGCAAGTTACCGAGCAACTTCGCAATTTGGGCTTTGTTACGAAAGAGGAGCTTGCTAAGCAACAGGATCGTCAAAGTCTAAATGTGGAGTATGATCGCTTGGAGCGGGAAATTGATGGTGAAGATGGCCGTCCGAAATTTGATCGGAAGGTTATTCAAGACCATGCAGTTCGTGCAGGGATTTTTAATCCCCGCGCCGCCTACAATGACCTTTTTGAGGATGAATTGAGGGAATGGCACGTTAAACAGGCCCTTACCTCCAAACCGGCAACTCCTTATTCGGAGAAGTCTGCGCCTCCTGGAGAGCGGAAACCGCCGTTGTCTAAGGGAGATATTGAGAAGATGTCTCCTCGAGAATACGAGCGCCGCCGTCCGGAGATTATGGAAGCACTTAGGATGCAGGCTCTCTAATAGAGGGTTGCGGTCTTGGTGTTTTGAACTTCTCTCGAAGGGGGGTGTATAAAAATGGCTCTAGGAACAGATCATATGACGACTACGACCGGTGCTGTCTTTATTCCGGAGATTTGGTCGCGCGAGATTATCCGTGAGGCGGAGAGCCAGCTCGTTGCCGCTAATCTTGTTAAGCGCTACGATGCTGATGTTTCCAAAAAGGGAGACACTATCCACGTACCGGAGATCAGCAACTTGACGACCAACTCTAAATCGGCCAGCACTGCGGTTACTCTACAAACGGTTACTGAGGGCGAACAAACAATTTCCATTGATACGCACGAGGAAGTCTCGTTCTTGGTTGAGGATATTGTTAAAACTCAATCTCAGTACGACTTGATGCACGAGTATACAGAAAAGGCCGGTTACGCGATTGCCCAGAAGGTCGATAGTGATGTTTTGGCGCTCTATTCGTCGTTAACTTCAACTGATGTTGGTACCTACGGTAGCGACATCACTGATGCCGTTATCCTGTCGGCTATCCAAACGTTAGATGAGGTTGACGTACCGATGGAGAACCGAGCAATCATTATTGCTCCTTCTCAAAAGACGGCGATTGCTAAGATCGACAAGTTCGTTCGTGCAGACTATTTGGGTGAGGCTCAAAAGAAGATGCCTTCTCAAACAGGTCCGGCAAGTCAGCGTCTGTGGGGTGACATCTATGGTATTCCGGTCTACTGGACTAACCAGGTTCCAACAACGGCTGGAACACCAACTCAGGTTCACAACCTAGTCTTCCACAAGGAAGCATTCGCTTTGGCGATGCAACAGAAGCCTCGTACTCAAGCCGAGTACAAGCTGGAATACCTTGGTTGGTTGACGGTTAGTGACATCCTCTATGGTGTTGCCGCTATGCGGACAACTTGGGGGGTCGAGATGCGCTCGTAAGGTTTTCGGAGTGTGACCCCGGCTCTATAACTCAGCGGGGTGGGTTTTTGGGGATGTCCCTAACATCCCCTCCTAGGAAAATGATTAAGCGAAAGAATATGTCAGTAAGAGATCGTCGGAGGGAGGTCGAAAGTCGGGTACGGATGCCCGATGGGACAATCATTTCCGGGCGACAGGGGGTAAAGATTCTTGATCAGCGTCGCCGGAGACAGGAGGAGGCCAGAAAGTATGGGCTTGAAAGAGAAGGTTAAGATTGCGGTTTTGATCCCGTCTCGCGGATTAATTCACTCGCGGACGATGGAGTCCGTTGGGCGGAATTTGGAAGGATTTAATTATGAAACCTTTTACTCTCATAATCGAGGCATCCCAGAAGCATTCAACTTCCTTGCCAAAGAGGGGCTTAAAGACCCTAAGGTTACTCATCTCTGGTTCGTTGAAGAAGATGTGGTCGTTCCCGATGAGGCGCTCAAGGAAGCTCTGGCGCTCAAAAAAGAAGTAGTTTACGTTGACTATCCGGTTGGGCAAGAGAACTGGTCCTGTGTTAAGAGGATCGGGGATCAAATCCTTTGGGGCGGGATGGGGTGTACTTTAATAGCGCGCGGGGTTTTTGAAAAGATAGAAAAACCGTGGTTTTATACGGAAAAGAGCCTAGATTTGGACCTAAATGTGATTGACACGCCGTACAAATATGGGGGCCACGACATTTGGTTTGGACTCAAGTGTGGTGACGCCGGTGTTGGTAAGGCCGTTCTTGAAGGAGTTACCTGTACCCATTTAAGGATACCGGCGATGGATAAGATTCGTAGGGAGGATAATATCGGTTTTTATGAGGTAGTTGAAAATAGTTGTGTTGATAACTACCAAACGGAAGGTTTGAATTCTCGAAGGGAGGTGGAAAAATTATGAAATTTACATATGTAAACGCAGATAATAGCGCTACCGACTCGACTAATCTTGAGGGTAGGGACGAGGCCACCGGTGCCGGAGCAAACAGGGATATTTTTGTTAAGAAGATTCTCTTTGGTGGTCCGACGGATGGGGCGGTTACTATTCTCCACGATGCTCAGTCGCAACCAGGACACGCATCGGGTATGGGAAGCGTAGCGGTGACCGAAGCAGCTTTCAAGTTTACCCAGGCAACGCACGCCGCGGGCTGTGATTGGGTTAGAGAAATCGACTTTGGTGAGCCCGGTCTACCACTTAACGGTGGTTCTATTCACACCGACGACGCCCACGTTACCGTTATCTGGGAGCCGGTCGAGAAGTAGTTGAATGTCGGGAGGTGAGCACCTTTAGATGTGCTTATCTCTGGGTATTTAATTTGAGGGGGGTGGTAAGTATGGCAGTTCCCGCTAATGCGGATTTAGCAACTGAACAAGAAGGTATAACTACTGGCACGACTTCAAAAAAGGCCGATTTTGAAACCCAATGTTTGGGTTGTGTTCTCCATTGTACTGAGGACGCCCACATTGCTTTTGATAGGGCAGCGAATGCGAGCGATTTCCTTTTGAAGGCGGACACGATGCTGATGTTTCCAGTTAAATTTACCAGCGTTTCGGCTATTCAGGATTCGACCAGTGGAACCCTTTACATACTGGCCTGGAGGTAGCGCATAATGCTTAGTGTAGTTATTCCTAGTTACAAAGACCCCGTGCTTCACAGGACGATAGACTCCCTTTTGGACAATTCCGGGGGGGAAATTGAGGTTATTCCTGTCTTAGATGGCTACCAACCCAACCTACCAATTAAAAAAGACACGCGGCTCAAACCAATCTACCTAAAAAAGAATGTAGGGATGAGGAAGGCTATCAATGAGGGTCTTAAAGTTGCCAAAGGCGACTTCATAATGAAGACGGACTCTCATTGCTTGTTTGGAAAAGGATACGACCGAATTATGGCGGAGGATTGTCAAGAGAACTGGTTGATGATACCCCGACGCTACCCATTGAACCTAGACGAGTGGCGGATAAGTAAGAAGGGGTACATCAAAGACTACCACTATCTTTCATTCCCTAAGAGAAACATCCACGGGTTTGGCACTTTCCCCAGTGAGTGGCCACAGAGGACTTACGAACGGCTCAAAGACCCAAAATATGTCATTGACGACACGATGACTTTTCAGGGGAGTTGCTACTTTGCCAATCGTAAGTATTTTATGGAACACGTTGGTCTCTTGAAGGACAAGGAATACACCTCTTTCTTTGATGAGCCGCTGGAGGTAGGATCAAAGTATTGGTTGGGTGGCGGAGAGGTAAAAGTCAACAAGAAGACCTACTACGCCCACCTGTTTAAGAACAGCAACTATTACGAGAGGGAAGACGCTGCCCCGAGAAGTTACAAACTTAATCGACGCACAAGGGCGCGCCACTCCCGAGCGGCGAAGCACTGGATAAACAACGAGGAAGTCGGCATGAAGCATCCCTTTTCTTGGTTGGTGGAGAAGTTTTGGCCAGTACCGTCCTGGCCAGAGGAGCGTGCGTTATGGAAAATCTAACCGAACTTTGTGAAATTGCGTACAAATACGGCACCGACAAATGCCCTCAGATTAAGCACTCCTATACCCCCTATTACTACAAACTCTTCAAAGACAAACGAAGCGAAGTCAAAAAGGTCTTAGAGATGGGTATTGGTTACTACGGTTGTATGAAGCACGTTAGTGAGGTCTGGGACAACCAATTAAAAAGGAAATACAAACGCGGCGCTAGTTTAAAAATGTGGCGGGACTTCTTCCCCAATGCCCAAATCTATGGGGCGGACATCCGCCCAGATACGCTGTTTGAGGACGAGCGGATTAAAACCTTCCTCTGCGACGAAACTAAAAAAGAAGATATTGAACGGTTGGTAGAGCAGGCGGGCTCGGATATTGATCTGTTTGTTGATGACGGCTCCCATAGGTCCCCCCACCAGATTTTTCTCGCTCAAACACTCCTCCCATTGTTGGATGACGGCGTTACCTATATAATTGAAGATACCGAGTGGACAAGAAAAATCTCACGGGCTTTGAGTGATTATAAAGTTGAGGTGGTTGGGTTTACTCCGAAGAAGTTCCGTAACAATAAATTAGTGGTGGTTAGAAAATGAAATTGAGTTGTGTAATCCCTGCCTACAAAGATCCCTATGTAGTTCCAACGATTAACTCCTTGTTGGAAAACTCAGAATTGGGAGACCAGATGGAAATAATTGTTGTCCTCGATGGTTTCTGGCCCGATTTCGAACTACCAGACGATCCAAGAGTCATCTACGCCCACCTCGGGGCAAATAGGGGTATGAGGGGGGCTATAAACGCAGGTGTCCAATTAGCAGGGGGAGAATTCATCCTCCGCTCCGACCAACACTGTATGTTTGGCAAGGGATACGACAGAGTGCTAACCAGAGACTGTAAACCGAACTGGATAATGACGGCTACCAGATATTTCCTTGACCCCGAAAAGTGGGAGAGGATGGACTTAGAACCCGTGATAACCGAGAAGTTGGTTATTCAAGGCGGGAGGAAATTTGCAGGGATGAGGTGGAAAGAGAGGGACGAAAAATACAAAGACAGAAACCTGGTTGAGTCGATGGCGATGCAGGGTTCGATGTGGCTAATGCCCAAGAAGTGGTGGGAGGATGTAATTGGAGAACTCCAGACCAAGGGGTATGGACAAATGTACCAAGACAGCCACGAAATTGTCTTCAAGACCTGGAAAGCGGGGGGTCGGTTGATTGTTGATAAGGATACTTGGTTTGCTCACAAGCACCGCTCTTTTGTTAAGGGTCGTCACGAAGGTACAAAGGAGAACCCGTCTATTAGGAACGAGAGCGGGCTCTACGCCTTGAAGGTTTGGGGGGATTACTACGAGAATGATATTCGACCGAGGTGGAAGATATGAAAACTATAATTTACTGCAGTAGCAATATGGAGGACCCGAAGTTTGAACAGCGGATAAGAGACAATATCCTCAAGAACTGTGGAGGTTTGCCAATCATTAGTGTTACCCAAAAACCGATTGACTTTGGGACTAACATTTGCGTTGGAGACGATGTCGGGGTTTCGGGGTTTAACTTCTTTCGCCAAACTCAGATTGCTTGCGAGCACGCTAAAACAAAGTTTGTGGTCTCCGCCGAGGCCGACTGCCTCTACCCGCCCGACTACTTTGAATACACCCCGTCGAGAGACGACCGCTGCTACCGCAACTCCAATCTTTACGTGATGCCCGACCACCGCAGTTACTGGTTTCACAAACCAGGGGGGGCGACCCACTCACAGGTGATTGGGAGGGTGTTTTATCTCAATACTCTAGAGAAATTATTTGAGGGCGCCCCGCAGTGGAGTGCCGAGGAAAAGAATTTTCCTAAAGAGAGGCACCGCAGGTCGGATGTATTCTGGCCAAACCAGATAGAAATGTTTGAGACGGAGAACCCCGTCTTTCAAATTAAAACCCACCGCTCAATGAGATATTATACCGACAGCGAGCGTAAACCAATTCACACCTTGCCCTATTGGGGCGACGGTAAAGAAACTAGGGAAAAGTATATGGAGGGAGTGAAAGAGGTGTATCAGAATATAGATGAAAATAACTGAAGCAATCAAAAATCATCGTGGGCAACCCTTTGAAATTCCCGACTGCGGGAGGAACGATTTACCAAAAGCGTTCAAAGAGATGGGCTTCAAGGTTGGTGCGGAGATTGGAACCTACAAGGGAGAATACACTGAGGAGTTCTTGAAAGAAGGTCTTAAGATGTATGCGGTTGACCCCTGGAAGGCATACGGCAACTACAATGATAGGAACTACCCTGGTGGGTTTCAAAAGCGGCAGGACTTTCTCTACGAACACACTAAGCGGGTATTTGAACCCTATGGGGACCTAGCGGTGATAGTGCGTAAGACCTCGATGGATGCCGTCAAAGACTTCGAGGATGAGAGTTTGGACTTCGTCTACATCGACGGACATCACGGGTTTCGCTATGTCGCCGAAGACCTTTACGAGTGGCCTCTCAAGGTCAAGAAGGGCGGCATTATTGCGGGACACGACTACGCCCTGAACAAGAAGGGCGCCCGAGACCCGAACGTTCTCCACGTTAAGTATGTCCTCCATGCCTATGTTAAAGCGTTCGGGATAACGAATTGGTATGTTCTTGGTAGGAAAAATCCTCCTGGTGAGAGGGTTCGTCCTGGCGTGATAGCACACAATGGTATTGAGGAAAAGCGAGACAAGTGGCGCTCGTGGATGTGGGTTAAAGAATGAGCAAGGGCGTAATTTTCTACACGGACATGAGGTTGGGTAAACCAATCTTCCCTGTTGTTCAGGGGCACATAAAGAAGTCGGGTTTGCCGATTGTTAGTGTGTCCCTCAAGAAGCCGCTGGACTTTGGAAAGAATATCGTTGTTCAAGGCGAACGGAGTTACCCTACCTATATTAAGCAGATAAAAACGGCTCTGGAGAACAGCACTGCCGATTACGTGTTTTTCTGCGAGCACGACTGCCTGTACCCAGAATCGCACTTTGAATTTACCCCGCCCGAAGATAATATCTTCTATTACAACTCTAATGTCTGGCGGTGGTACTTCGGGGGGGATACCGCTATTACTCACAAAAGGATGCTTCCTCTTTCTTGTTTGTCTGTCAATCGAGAGTTTGCTTTGGAGCACTACAAACTAAGGGAGGAGCATATAGAGAAGGTTGGGCTGAACAAGTTTAGAAGTAGAGAACCTCGCTGGGCTAGATTGTGGGGTTACGAACCTGGGACTAAAAAGAAGAGGCGGGGGGGCTTTTCGGATGATAACTTTGGTGTCTGGTATTCTGAATACCCTGTGGTTGATATTCGCCACGACAGAACTTTCTCCAAGCCGAAGATAACTTTGGACAGCTTCAAACACAAACCAGAGTATTGGCGGGAAATACCGATAGAGAATATCCCAGGTTGGGATTTGCGGGGGTTATTTGGTTTGAAAGTACCTGAGGAGAACCTATGACAGTAGCGATAATTGGTCACGGTTGGGTTGGGAAGGCGGTAGAGAAACTGTTTCCTGACGCCTACATTTACGATATAGCTTACTCAGAAACAACCAAGGAGGAGGTCAATAAGCGGGATGTTGCCTTCGTTTGCGTCCCTACCCCTAATTTGGAGGACGGGTCTTTGGATATGTCTATTGTTGAAGAGTGCGTTTCCTGGTGCGGGTGTCCGCTGATTGTGATAAGGTCAGCGATCAGCCCCGGGACTGGAGACTATTTAGCCAAAAAGTATGGGAAGAGAATTGTAGTACAGCCGGAGTATCTTGGTGAAACGGTGGAGCACCCACTATTTGACCCAAAGCAAAGAAAGTTCCTGGTAATCGGTGGCGAGCCAGAAGATCGGCGGAGGTTGATAGATTTATACACCACTACATACAACGCCAACATAAGCATCCGACAGGTTAGCAGATTGGAGGCCGAAGTGATAAAACTCAGCGAGAATAGGGCAATAGCTTTTAAAGTGGCGCAGTGCCAGGAGCTCTACGATGTTTGCGAAAGGGCAGGAGTCGACTACTACACCATTAGGGACGTTGTTTACGGCGACGATCCGCGGTTTAACCTCTGGTGGACGTTCGTATTTCCTAGTAGCCGGGGGTTCAACTCAAAATGTATCCCCAAAGATGTTTATGGGTGGCGTGCGTGGGCAGAGTCTGTAGGATACGAACCGGAAATTACTAAAGCAATGTTAGAGAGGAACAAGAAATGGATCTGAGTATTTTAATTCCCGCAAGAAACGAAATGTGGCTCGCGCGAACCATTCAAGACATCCTCGAACACATCGAGGCGGATACCGAAGTGATTGCTGTTCTTGACGGAGAATGGGCCGATCCCCCGATACCCCAGCACCCGCGAGTGAATGTCATCTACGTCCCCGAAAGCATTGGACAAAGAGCCGCTACTAACCTTGCTTGTAAAATTGCTAAGGGTAAGTATGTGGCAAAAGTAGACGCTCATTGTGCTTTTGACCAGGGGTTCGACCGCAAGATGATTGAAATGTTTGAGAAGGTAGGGGGCGACGTAGTTATGGTTCCGGTAATGCGCAATCTACATGTATTTGATTGGAAATGCCACCGGTGCGGTTTCAGGGTTTATTCAGGCCGATTGGAAAGAGGGCGGAAGGTGTCCTCAGTGCGGCGATTCGAGGTATATGAGGAGGAAGGTGGTGTGGGGGCCTCGGCCCCACGTTCGGAGTACGTCTTACTGTTTCAACGCTACCCCACAATTTAAGTATTTCAGGGAATACACAAAACGACCACAATACATTGAAGGTAAGAAAGAAGGTTTAACGGAGACGATGAGTTTACAAGGAAGTTTCTTTATGGTTACTAGGAAGAAATACAACGAGCTCAACTTGTGTGATGAGAGTATGGGGTCGTGGGGTAATCAGGGGATAGAGGTTGCTTGTAAGACTTGGCTCTCCGGGGGGAGGGTGTTAGTTAATCATAATACTTGGTACGCGCATATGTTTAGAACCAACGCAAATCTCAAATTCCCTTGGCCCAATTCCGGTAGAGATCAGTTGAGAACTAAGAAAAACGTCAGAGATTTGTTGTGGGGTATGAAATGGCCGAAGCAGAAATACCCAGTCTCTTGGCTGGTAGAGAAGTTCTGGCCAGTTCCAGGTTGGTCAGATGAGGATTTGAAGAAGTTGGAGGAGGAGGAAAATGAGAAACGAAGCTAGGGATTTACGAACTCTAAACTCAAAGACCTTTGATAATAAAGACGGGTCAATGACCTTTGAGGGTCACGTTGGTCATATCCACTACAAAGACAAAAAAACCAGAAAGTTCGAGAATGTAGATTGTATGTTCCTTCCCACCGATTACGGTTGGGAGATGCGGAAGAACAACTACGAACTAGAAATCCCCAAACTAGCAAACGATTGGTTCAAGTTTATCAACACTGTTCAAGTTGACCCCCGAACTGGAGAAGATTGGGACAAACCAGACGAAGAAGTCTCTATCAAGCCCCTAAATGTTTTACCCGCTACGGGGAAGCTAATCTCCAAACCAGAGTGGAAAGGTAAGGGAATAGTTCTTTATAAGAACGCCTATGGTGCTGGTATCGACCTTGAGGTAATGGCTCGAAACAC
>JGI10211J14876_10001421_pt1 | contig 10486 bp, 9 predicted proteins | sample Etolagsediment_FD_14876 | JGI IMG/M metagenome (IMG submission 14876)
ATTTTCTTACGACACACAATATTAAGGACAGACCTTTCCGCTTCGACGTTGTTACGATAGTGCTTGGCCGAACCGGCCCCGAGCAGATAAGGCATTACGAAAACGCCTTTGTACCATAACCCGGTTCATTTACCCGCCCCCGCCACGGCGGCGGCAAAAGAAATACCGTAAACAGCCCAATTTTGTAATCAACATTTGGCCCATCGGTGACGGCATAATAACAGTAGGAGTAGGTTTGCCAGGGATGGTCTATATTTACGCCGAGGGTGTGGGGAACTCCTTCGCCTGCGCCCTCGGTATTTTTGTTAAAAAACGTATTGGAAATGTGGTTTTGCGGCATTATAATCTGGTACTCGCAAATAGCGAAATTAAAGAATATGGACCGTCAGCCTAATTTTGGCTGATTTTGGCATATCAACCATCAGCATCACACCCGCGTCCAGTTCGGTAATTAGTGAATTGTATTTGGTGAATAATATCTGAGGCACCTTTCTATGGAATCATCCAGCTTACAGGAATTAGAACAAATTCCCGGCGTAGGTAAAACTATTGCCCGGTATATGCAGAATATCGGCATCCATTCTATTGACGAGCTTAAGGGCGCCCAAGCTGAGCAGCTTTATGATAGACTCTGCGAGTTTAAGGCCTCTCCAGCCCGTCCTGAGCTTGTCGAAGGATAGAAAATAGTAAATTGAAAATGGCTTGACCGTATAAAACAGGAAAAATTCCATGCTCTACTGTTCACCTATCTACTGTTCTACGCTCTCAGGCCAAAGGCCTGCCGCTAACGTGGAGCGAAGCAACTGTGGCGGCCTCGCCAGATGTATCGAGCTACTCCGCAAGCAGACAGAAACGAGTTGTCAGGAAAAAATGGAATCATTTGCTTAAAGGCTGTCATTCCAGCTTTTGCGGGAACCCATGTGTTCTTTAGAAGTAGGTAATTGAGTCTAAATATTGATGGCTAAGGTGCTTAAACCATGTAAATGTGTTCATTGTCTTAGGTACTGTGACAGCCCAACGTCTGACCATGTTTTCCCCGAGTCCTGGTATCCTGACACAACACCACAAAATATGGAGAAGTGGCAAATTCCTTCATGTGAAAACTGTAACACTGAATACAGCAAAATAGAAAATGATCTACTGCAAAGATTTGGAATGTGCGTTGATCCCGACAGTATTGCGGCGAAGGGTATAGCAGATAAAGCTATCAGGGCAGTTGACTCGAAATGTGGTCGCGATGAAAGGGATAAAGAGAAGCGCTCTCGTAGTCGACATAGGCTTCTTCAGACTGTGATGCCTGTAAGTTCCCTTGACCTTAGGGGCGTTCTGCCTGACAAGAACCCTCAGCCTATATCAGAAGAATCTTTTGGCATTTTAATTCCTGCCGATGCACTCAAACGCATGGGGAATAAGTTCATTCGTGGAATCACATTCGTTGCAAGCAAGCTTTACATTGACAGTCAACATGAGGTCTCTATTTTCTTTGCATATGAAATAAATTGTCAGTTCATCGTGCAGATGCTAAATCAGTATGGAAAGCGGTATGATCGTGGACCTGGCATTGTGATTGAGTATGCTCCCTGTCCAGATGATCCGCAAAGCGGTCTGTATTACATTGAAATCTGGAATAAAGTTTATATGTACGGGACAGTGACCCCAAAGAGGGACGTGTAAGAACAGGAAAGAAAGGTCAAAATGCAGATTCACCTGCGGCGGATAAATACTGAAGAAGCAACGGAAAAAAATGAAACAATGGCAAAACTAATTCAAAAACAACATATATCTCAATCAACTGAAAACTTAGTAAGCGAAATCAAGAAGGAGTTACGCAGTATAATAAGACAATGGAACAAATTACACAAACCTTTGAGATGTTCAGAAAAGGTAAATGTTCCAGAAGGTGCTCCATGTTATCGCATAGAAGGGGCACAGTCTTATGAGGAACTTCATGAATTATTACTACGTTTTGCTGGAAGTGTTTGGCAACTTAAAGACCGTTTAAAATTATTGGTTAAGGCCAAAGGATTGGAGTTGAGAGAAACGGTATCCAATGGGAAACAAGCACGGACGTCCATCGAAAAAATGGTTAAAAGATCTCCTAATCTTTTGTTATGCGCTGATTTATATAACACAAAAAAGCATGGCAAATTGAAATGTCCAAGAACAAATTTTTCGCCAATTCTCAATGGTGTATCTTTTGATACCAGTAAATCTGGTATAATTGGTATTAACTATGATGGGCAAGCAAGCATGACAGGTGATATCGTTGCTACAAATCCTGAGCCGGTATCTTGCCGGATTGAAATATTATCAGGTGATGGCAAGAATTGTTTTGGTGATGCTGTTGTGGTTATTACAAGAGGTTTTGGTTACTGGATACCATTTATTATGCAATTAGGAATCCTCAAAGATGACATAGAATCAAGGTGGATTGCAGATAATCTTTCCCGCATTGAAGAATATATTAGAAAAACTAGTCCATTTAAATCCGGCGAAAATGTGGTTAATTTAAGTAATCAGAAATAAACCCACCCCTGCACTTTCCGCCAAAAACAATTTCGTCTTCCGCCGTCTGTAATCCGTAATAATCTGCGCAATCTGCGGTTAAAAATCTGTGAAATCTGCGGTAAAACTTTTTTCGAGTATCAAGCATCCAGAATCCAGCATCCAGCTAATTTTTTCGTTGACTTTTGTTTGAAATTGTGTTAAAACACCCGCTTGTTTTGCTTGCCCCTACCTGATTGGGGGGCCTGCCCCTTGTCCCAGAATGTCTTTATCTGGGATCCAGTTCTTTCGGTAGCTAAAAAAAATCTCCACCTCAAATCCCTCTTTCAAAAACCATGATTCTCAAACCCTCGATTCTCAGTGTAGTACATTAGTATATATGCATATACTTATATACTTCCTGTCGCCACCCCAGCACAACCCGCAAACTTCAAAGTCTGCATCCAAAAACCCCCTGTCTAATCCCCATCTACCTCAAAGCCCTGATTCTCAAATCCCTGATTCTTAAAGCAATACATTAGTATATATGCATATACTTATATCTTAGTGCAAAAACCACAAAGCCCTCTTTCAAAAACCTCAAATCCATCATTCTCAAAACCAAGTCCCTTAAAGCAATACATTAGTATATATGCATATACTTATATACTTCCTGTCGCCACCCCAACCGTTTAACACAATCCGTGTCAATCCCGTGTAATCCGCGATTAATAAAAACCCATTTTCAGCCGGATTTGTAAATGGACCATTGCAAATGGCCCTGTGACCGACAGCGAAGCTTTTGTCAACATAAAACGCCGACTTGTCGGCCTCCTCCGACGATATACGCCATACGCACGACGCAACACGAATTATGCTTGCTTTACGAGCGAACCTTGCCGAGGACACCAAGCCAGCCAACACTCTGCTGCCTCCGAGGCCCAAAAATCCCTTTTTTTGCCGGCCTGCATTTTCTTATGCGGGCCATCAGGAATGGCCCGGCGGACGCCGGCCGCAGGCTTCGCAGATACTGGTATCGAGAAAGCCGCTGCCAGGTCTGCACCGGCTGGCAAAAAACCATGACCCTACCATGACCCTTAAAGCACTACATTAGTATATACGCATATACTAATATACTTCCTGTCGCCACCCCAGCACAACCCGCAAACTTCAAAGTCTGCATCCAAAAACCCCCTGTCTAATCCCCATCTACCTCAAAGCCCTGATTCTCAAATCCCTGATTCTTAAAGCAATACATTAGTATATATGCATATACTTATATCTTAGTGCAAAAACCACAAAGCCCTCTTTCAAAAACCTCAAATCCATCATTCTCAAAACCAAGTCCCTTAAAGCAATACATTAGTATATATGCATATACTTATATACTTCCTGTCGCCACCCCAACCGTTTAACACAATCCGTGTCAATCCCGTGTAATCCGCGATTAATAAAAACCCATTTTCAGCCGGATTTGTAAATGGACCATTGCAAATGGCCCTGTGACCGACAGCGAAGCTTTTGTCAACATAAAACGCCGACTTGTCGGCCTCCTCCGACGATATACGCCATACGCACGACGCAACACGAATTATGCTTGCTTTACGAGCGAACCTTGCCGAGGACACCAAGCCAGCCAACACTCTGCTGCCTCCGAGGCCCAAAAATCCCTTTTTTTGCCGGCCTGCATTTTCTTATGCGGGCCATCAGGAATGGCCCGGCGGACGCCGGCCGCAGGCTTCGCAGATACTGGTATCGAGAAAGCCGCTGCCAGGTCTGCACCGGCTGGCAAAAAACCATGACCCTACCATGACCCTTAAAGCACTACATTAGTATATACGCATATACTAATATACTTCCTGTCGCCACCCCAGCACAACCCGCAAACTTCAAAGTCTGCATCCAAAAACCCCCTGTCTAATCCCCATCTACCTCAAAGCCCCGCCAAAAAAAACAAAGGCACAAGCTGTTGCTTATGCCCCATTCAGTCTCTACTCTCTACTCACTACTCACTACTCTCTACTCACTACTCACTACTCTCTACTCTCTACTCACTACTCACTACTCACTACTCACTACTCACTACTCACTACTCACTACTCACTACTCACTACTCTCTACTCACTACTCTCTACTCTCTACTCACTACTCTCTACTCACTACTCTCTACTCACTACTCTCTACTCACTACTCTCTACTCTCTACTCTCTACTCACTACTCACTACTCACTACTCACTACTCACTACTTTCTACTCTCTACTCACTACTCTCTACTCACTACTCTCTATCTACACCGTCTTATGGTCCAGAAATCCTTCGAGCTTTCGCGACCGGACGGGGTGTTGCAGTTTCCGTATGGCCTTTGCCTCGACCTGTCTAACGCGTTCGCGCGTGACCTTGAAGATTCTGCCGACCTCCTCCAGCGTATAGGTATACCCGTCGCCGATTCCGTAGCGCAGCTTGATAATCTCACGTTCGCGATACGAAAGTGTTTTCAGTACCAAATCGATTCTTTCTTTGAGCATCTCCTGTGCGGCGGAGGCCACCGGCGAATCGATATCGTCATCCTCGATAAAGTCGCCGAAGTAGCTGTCTTCGCTCTCGCCGATGGGTCTGTCAAGACTGATTGGATGTTTGGAAATTTTGAGAACTCTGCGGGTCTCCTCCAGACTCATATTGGCTTCATCGGCGATTTCTTCAATGGTAGCTTCTCTGCCGAGTTTCTGCAGGAGATTTCTGCTTGCATTTCGCAGCCTGCTCATTGTCTCTATCATATGGACGGGAATTCGAATCGTTCGTGCATGGTCGGCAATAGCTCGCGTAATTGCCTGTCGAATCCACCAGGTGGCATAGGTGCTGAATTTATATCCCCTGCGGTATTCATATTTATCGACCGCTCGCATCAGACCGCTGTTGCCTTCCTGGATTATATCCAGAAAGCTCAAGCCGCGATTGCGATATTTTTTAGCAATTGAAACCACCAGTCTGAGGTTTGCACCTGAGAGGGTACGTTTAGCTTCCTCGTATTGGTTAAAGAGTCTATCGATGGCACGCATTCTTTTATCAAGTTGTTTAGGTGTTTCCACAACCAATTCCTGAAGGCCTTCTAATTCCTGTTTCATCGCGTCGATATCTTCGGGTATGTAATCCTGATTGGCGCCGTCGGCGATAGTCTGTTCTAATTGATGGAACTTTTGACTAATACCGTGCAGTTTAGTTTTCATTGGTTGAATTCTGCTCGTTCGCAGGCTAAGCTCTTCGAGCAGAGTTGCGATTTTACGCTTGTTTCTATGTATTTTCTTCAATATGCGTTTGCTGATTGTGGGGTTTTCGGCCTGGAGAAATTTCTTAAATAGAGTGTGGTTGGCATTTAGCAGTTGGTTCACCGTTTTAATGTTATCAGGAATGCGTTTCTTTATTACCGACCTTACGAGATTCTCGGCCGTACTAATCTTCATTGTTCTATCGAATGACAGCATGCCATCGTGAACTTGCTGAATTATATTGACGGCGTTTCTCGCACAATAGTCGCTCTCGAGCATCTTTCTTCTAAAAGCCATACGCGCAAGTTCTATTTTTCGTGCAAGGGAAATCTCATTTGCTCTTGTCAGCAGGGGAATCACACCCATTTGGGTCAGATACATTCTTATAGGATCATCAATCCGGTGGACAACTTCCTCGCCCACGAGCTCTTTCTCGAGCAGTTCATCCTCTTTGAGATGCTTTTTATCAGCGGCTTTTTGCTTGCCGAAGGGCTCTTCAGTTGATTCAAACTCTTCTTCTACCTGCTTTTCAACATCCGCTTCGTCCAGCAGGTTGATACCCATCTCATCCAGCGTCATCAATAGACTGTCAAGGCGGGCTGGAGTTACGGCCTCCTCAGGCAGCTCATCGTTCATCTCTTCGTATGTAAGGTAACCCTTTTTTTTGCCCTTTTCAATAAGCGCTCTTATCTGCCCTTCAGCGAGCCTGATTTTATAGGACATTGAGGAGCCGCCCTCATCAGCGGTTTTGTCGGAGGCGTTTGGTTTATCAGTCTCTGTCTGTTTTTTTGCCACAATCGGCACCCCTATATTATTGACTATTGATTGTTTTCTATTGATTATTGGTTATCGGATTATCAACCATTAAACCATACCTATGTTATGGGGATTTTGTTTTACAGTATCCTCAGAGAAACGCTGGAGGAACCGTGTTTGGTCATCTATTGCCTTGATTTCGGTCTTTCTTTTCTGTGCCTGATGTCGCTGTATCGCATCCAGGGCACCGGTGAGGCGAGATTGAAAGTTAGCTTTCTCTTCGCCGGCCTGGGCCAGTTGGACAATTGCGCTGCTTTCCTGCGGCGATTCTGCTTTAGCTAAGACGGCTGTTAAAGAAACTGCCGGTTCGGTACTCAGTGTTTCAAACAGGATAGCTGCTATCTGCTTTAAGATGGGCACGTCAAAGTTCTCTGCTGTGATTTTTTGCTTTACAATCTCAAACAGTTCGGGCTTGTTCAGCAGGACTTCCAGTATCTCGCGTTGAGCTACGGCAAAGAAGCCCCGGCCGAAATCTATAGTTTGTACTTTTGGGGTTCCGGCGCCGGTTGTATCGCGGTAGGTTGCGGCTCTTGCAAGCCTTGCAACTTTTCTGCGCAACTCGGCGTTTATCTCTTTGGGGCTGAGGCCGATAATTTTCGACAGCCGATTGACTATCAACCCTCTGTCTATGGGCGCCAGCTTGCCCGCCCATAAGCTCGTGGCTATCGTCTGTAAAAACTCTTCGACCGCCGCTTTTTTGTCAACCAGAGCGCCGTTCCTGCTGAAACTTTCGCCCAATCTGTTCCATTTGAACTCAAAGACATCAACGGCCTCTTCCAGCAATTGTTCAAATCGGTCTTTGCCGGCGCTCAGCAGAAAATCACAGGGGTCTTTACCTTCCGGGACTGAAGCGAGCTTAATATCAATACGCTGGGCGATACAAATTTCCAGCGCCCTGTTTGCAGCTTCAATGCCTGCAGTGTCACTATCGAATACCAGGACTATTTCTTTTGCATACCTGCGCAGGATGCGTGCGTGGCCGGTAGTAAAACTGGTGCCCAGGGCTGCAACAACATTTGTGACGCCTTTGCTGTGTGCCATTATGCAGTCGGTATAGCCCTCCACGACGACGGCAGTGCCTGTAGAGACAATCTGATGCCGGGCGTGCTGAAGGCCATATATTGAATTACTCTTATCGAATAGCGCTGTTGCCGGCGAATTTATGTACTTAGCGCCTTTTTCGTGCAGTGTTCGCCCGCCGAAGCCGATTACCCTGTCGGTTACGTCGGCGATGGGAAACATCAGTCGGTTTATAAATTTGTCCCGAATTCCACTGCCGTTCTGGTTTACAACCAGCCCTGCCTGCTCGAGCAGCTTTGTTGGTATGACCCTGGCTTTCGCTGCTTTGAGCAAATCATCCTGCGAATCGATAGCTAAGCCAAGCTGCCATTTCTTTGTGCTTTCGGAATTTATTTTTCTTCCGGCGAGATATTCGCGTGCTGATTTGCCTTTTTGTTTATCGTAGAGATTTTTCTGGAAATATTTAACAGCCCAGGCGTTGACCTTCGCCAGCTTGTTTGGGTCAACATCAATAGTTTTGAGTTTTGAGTTTTGAGTTTTGAGTTTTTTTAATTTTATACCGACGCGTTCGGCCAGTCTTTCTATGGCCTGTGGAAAAGTCAAACTCTCGCGCATTTGAATAAACTTGAACACATCGCCGCCGGCACCGCAGGCAAAACACTTGAAGATTTGCTTGCCGGGGTTGACGCACATACTCGGACGGTGGTCGTCGTGGAAGGGACATAAGCCCACCATCTCCCTTCCTTTCTTGTTCAGACTCACATGCTCGCCTATCACGTCAACGATGTCGTTGGCCTGCTGAACCTGATTGACTATTGTTTGGTCAAATACCCCTGCCATATATACCACCAAAATCCCTTATAATCAGCATGCAGCGTTTATTTTCTCCTCCCAATCCCTGACGTCGAAGGACTGTTCCAGACGGGACTACACCCACTCTTGACAAGACTTGCTACCTAAATATATACCTGATTTCCTGAAAAGTCAAGTTGGCCTTCAAAAAGCCGGCTTATTATACTGGTAAAGCCGTTTTGCTATTTTTTGGACACCTGGCGGGATAGGACGCGAAACGGGGCAAAAGGGCATAGGAGCATAACGAGGTAAACGGATATCAGGGCATCAGAGCATCAGGTAGCAGGGTATTAGGGCAGCAGGACATCAGGTTGGTAAGGCCATCAGGGTAGCTGGGGAACAGGTAGCAGGGTGACAGGTAGCTGGGGAACAGGTAGCAGGGTAACAGGGTAGCAGGACATCAGGGATAAAACAACGTATAGCGGGTAGGGGATAAGAAAATCAAAGATTAAAATGTAAAATGCAAAATTGTGGAGGCCCTACGGGCAGAATTTTATGTGTTGACGGAGATTTTGATTTAGGGTATTTTTTGGGGTGGTGAACACCCCAAGGAGATAATGAGGAATTATCTCACGGGGTAAACTGCACCCAAGAGCGGAGAACTTCAGCGAATCGCCTGTTTGTCATTGCGAAATACGCTTCACGATATACGAATTAAAAGGCGGGGATTGCGGGTTTTTTAAGAGAGGGCAAAATGGACGGATGGTTAGATAAAGAATTAATAGAAGAAAAAGACAGAGTGGAAATTGACAAAGAGCTGCGTTCCTTGTGGGTCTTATGGGTGGGAAATGTAGGAGTCTTGTTTGCAGTTGTCTTTATTTGTTATGTTTTCGGTGAGCGAATCAGAGAAAATATGAATGTTCGTTCGGACTTTCCGATTGGTATTTTTAGAACGGTGTTGTTAGTCGTAGGTATTCTGTCGCTGGTGCTTGCGTATTTTCTGCGCGGGCATTTCCTTTCCGAGAGATTCAAAGGCTTCGAAAAGGCGTATAGCAAGTCAGGAGCTTATATGAATAAGCCGTCATATCTGTTAAAGTACAGGTCAGGGATATTCCTTCCTACGGCAATTTCTGGAAGTATAGCAATTTATGGCTTCTTGTTGTTCATTCTGGGCGATGGTTTTTATACTCTTTGGGTTGTTATTATTATCTCTGCTGTGGGTTTGTTGTATCACCGTCCGAAAAGGGAGGAGATTATTGAATTACTTGGTAGGGAGAAGAAAGAGAGCCAGATTGAGAGGAGTTGATTGTGGCGTTTGTGGCTTGCTGGGGATTGCGGGATTTGTTCGTGACCAGTGGTTCGTGCGCCGTGCCCCGTGGATGTGTAGATGAGTAAATGAGTAGATGCGCGGTGAGTGGCCGGTGGATTTCCTATTTACGATTTGCTATTGGGATTGAAAGTTTAAGACAGCAAATTCGCCGTGATGTTTTTTTGCTGCGCGGTCATAGGCTTTTGCTGCTTCAATCTCGTTTTTGAATGAGCCGAGGTAGATTCTTTTTCCATTAACGCGGATTCGGGCGCGCCATTTCTTTTGTTCTTTTACCCAATCGACGCCCTTGTATCGGGAGCGTGAGTGTCTTTTGAATTTTTTTCTGTGCCAGAGGTTTTGCGTGCGTGTTGCGGGGCGGAGGTTTGCCTTTCGATTGTCGAGGCCGTTGTGGTTGATGTGGTCGATGAACATTCCGGGCGGGACTTCGATGATGAGATTGTGCATTTGGGCGTTTTTTCGGGGCTGCTTTTTGCCGTTTGTGAGAGAATGGACGGCGTAAAAGGTGTGTGGGGCTTTGTGGACGTGCCATTTGTATTTAATTAAAGCTGCATAATCTTCTGGGTCAACGATGGCGTATTTGCCCTGCGTTAAGGGTATTCGGCGGAAGGGATAGCCGAAGCGCAGGCGGCGATATAAAAGGACAAGTAGAACAATCGGGCACTCGATGAACTTCGGAATGTTAATAATGAGCTTGATGGCAGCCCCCCTCGGTTCGTGTTTCGTGGCTCGTGCGCTGTGCGCGGGCCCTCCATAATTGGCTGGACTTGCGCATTTGATGCG
>JGI10211J14876_10001423_pt1 | contig 10482 bp, 16 predicted proteins | sample Etolagsediment_FD_14876 | JGI IMG/M metagenome (IMG submission 14876)
ATAAGCTTCAGATACATATTTTGCACATACAATAGGGAAATGTTTTCCTCCAATTAACAATTGTTTTTCATAATTTTTTACTACTATTCCTTCTATTTTTTGACCACCTAATATACTAACTGTTTCTAATAATTTATTTAATTTTTCTCGATCCTCTAATTTTCCTTGAAATAACAATGGAACAGCTTCAAGTTCTAATTTTTTAGCATATTCTAGAATACTATTATAATCCATAAAAGTATCAGTTTGTTTGTCTTTTACACCGAATAATATTATATTATTTTTTGGAGTTCTGTCATATGCTAAAACATTATGTTTTGGCTTTTGCAAATACTCTCCATAAAAATATATATTATTTGGTAACAAATTTCTTGAAAATAATCCTATTACATATGATACAGCATTTCGAAACATCTTATCATGTTTTTCTACATAAATCTCATGTCCACTACTTCCTGTATGCATTGTTAATATATTATCTATATATCCAAATCCAAACTGAGATCCATCAACTTTTTCTGTAATTTCAACTTCATCTTCAAATATATTTAATACATTTTTATTACCTAAAGCAAATATTTTCGGAAAACAACCCATTTTATCTCTCCTTTTAAAAATTAGGATATTAACTTTCTAGTTATAATATTAGATATATCTTGATATTTATTCATAATATATTTTTATCCATTTATTAATGGGGGATTAGGAATAGGTATCCAATGCGTCGGTGTCATAAAAGAATATCTATTATGAATATCCATCCATAAATCATTATCCATGTATGTGCAATATACTATGTCATATTCCCATGGAACATTTGAATATTTATGCAAAATAGCAATTAATACTCGTTGTCCTTTTTGTGGTGTCTCTTCTGTTACTTTTTTCCATATATTATTCATTCTTCAATTTCCTTTTAAAATCATTTATAGTATAAATTGATATAGGTTGGTAAGCTTTTTCAATTAATTTTTCTTTACTACCATCTAAAGGATCAATTAATGAAATAATTTCTATAACATTTGTTTTTTGTTTAATTAACGAATCAATACCTTTTAGAACTAAATCTCCATTTAATACAGCATTTAAAATTATTACATTATCTTTTTTTCTTAAGTTCCCATATGTTCTCATTGTAATTTTTTTTGAATCTATAATAGAAGTAATTTTAGACATTAAAATAGGTTTTAAATTCCATTGTTTATAATAAGCAAAAGAAACAAATGACATAATTGAAGCAAAAGATAAAACATCCATCCCTACTATACTATCTATTGATAATATTTCTGGAATTTGACCTTTTAATGTTTCTATTATTGTTTCTGATATAATATCATTAAATAATTTAATAGTATTTGTATCAATTATTGAATGTCTTATAATTAATTCTAGATAATTTTTAGAATCAAAAAAAATTTCATTCTTTAATCTTAGTATATCTAATAATTGTTGTTTTTTATTATTCATAATTTTTCCATATTTTGTATTAATTCTTCAACTATTGTTTCATGCATGTCATTTGCAATATTATCAGAATTATCTGAGAATTCTGAAATTGACCAAGGTGATTTAAAAGATATTTCTTTAGTAACATCTGCATCCATATAGTTACTGTCTAATTTAGCTTGAAAAGCTCTCGTTTCATAATACATTTGATAACCTATTGTCTCGAATTCCCCTTCCTTATTACGATGTTCCATTAATCCTACAGTAGATACTACTATTTTATCCTTTCCGTTTTCTATTAATGTATTTCGTCTAAACCTACATCTATTAGAATAAACATAATGTCCTCCCCATCCTCTTTCCGTTCGTTTAACCATTGTTCTTCTTTCTCATCTTTTCTTTATTTTTTATTTTAGATTGTATATAATTTGGTTTATGCTTGATTAACCATTCTAAGAGATCTGCTATAGAAATAAATGTCCAATTGTAACCTGCTTCATTATATGCTTTTGCCCAAAGAGTCCCATCCTTATCCTCTTCTATCTCTACAGATGGATCTATGCCTTTTATACCACAATTAATTGTTGTTTTATGTACAATCATTTTTATTTACCTTTTTTTAAAAAATTAATTATTTAATTGCCTTATATTATCTTATCGGTTAAAAAAAATTTTACAACGGTTTTATTTTTTTTTCTGTAATGTATTTATTTGTTAGGGGATAATTAAACCATGCCCTAATTGTTTCATATGAATAGGGATAATTAATTGCTATATTATGACATTCCCTGTCTGTTAAACGGGGATAACTAGTATTTATAACAAATCCAGCAAGTATCATGGCTCTTCTTATATCAATGTGTTGTATTATAGATATATTAATTATTTTTCTAGCATTTTTTTCCATTAATGTCATTATATCTTTTTTTTTCTCTCCTTCCTCTCTTTCTTATAATACTAAGCTAATCTTTATTTATATCATTGAACGAATTTCTATTTTTAATTTTTTAGCTTTTTTTATTTTTGAAGAATTACTATTCATATCACTACAAATTAAAACTGTTAAATCTTTTGTAACATTTTTTACAATTTCATATCCACAACTTCTAGCCATTGCTTCATAATAAGATCTTTTTTCTTTTAATTTTCCAGTAAAACAAATTGTTTTTGATTTTTTAGTTTTCTTTTCTTTTATTTTTAAAGTAGATAATAAATTACTAATATAATTTCTTTTTTCTGCAATACTTTGATAAATCCTAATAGCTATCTTATATCCAATACCTTCAATAGATTCGAATTCATTAACAGTCATATTTTGGATTTGATTAAAACTTTTATTTGTTAATAAAATCTTACTCATTCTAACTCCGACACCTTCAATATTAAGAGAAGCAAGTATTTGCCAATCATATACACCTTCTTTTATTATTTTTTGTATCTCATTATATAAATTTCTTGAAGAAATTTCAGCAAAACCTTCTAATTTTATTATATCATCTATTGTTAATTTTAATATATCAATTATATTACAAACACCCAAATCAATAAGCTTTTTTATAGTAGGCTTACCCAAATTTTCTATTCCTAATCTAATAACAGAATCATATAATGATATTAATAATTTCCCTTCACAACTTCCATTAGTACAATATAATTCTGGTTTTCTATAATCAATAGGACAATTGCATATAGGGCAATAATCTAATTTTATTTCTTTTCTATCCCTTGTTGCATATATTACTTTTTGCACATTAGGGATCACATCTCCAGATCTTTCAATTACTAACATATCATTTATATGGATATCTTTATCTAAAATATATTTATAATTATGAAGATTTACATTAGAAATAAGTACCCCACCAATCATAACTGGATCAATTTTTCCAACAGGTGTTAATTTTCTTTTTCCAACTTGCCAAATTACTTCCCTTAAAATACTTTTTTCTGTAGGATTTGTAAATTTTAAAGCCATTTGTCCATGTGGATGATGAGAGGTATTTCCCAAAGAATTAGAATATCCTGTATCTACTAACTTGAAAACTATACCATCAGCAGGAAATTCTGAATTTTGAAATACTTCAATTAATTCTTTCCAATTTGATTCTGTAAATTTTTCAAGTTCATTTAATTTTACTCTCTTAGATATGAAATTAAAAGGAACTAAAGTTAAAATTTTTCCAAATGAGGTATCAATATCGTTTCTATGTAATATTCCAGAACATGTATTCCTAGATGTTTTTACTTTTTCATTTTTCTTTAATATTTTATATTTATCAAATTCTGATTTAGTAAATACTATCTCACCTCTGATATTATCATTTTTTGATAAAATTTTTATAATAGGTAATTTATTTGTAATATTTTCTCCAACATGACCATCACCCCTAGTAGAAAGGATCCCATTACTATAATCAGCACCACAACCATCTAATTTTAATTGAATTAAAAATTCCTCATTTTTATCCCTAGCTACCTTTCTACACCATTCTAATATTTTTTCAATAGAATATACCTTATTTAAAGATAACATAGGAATTTTATGTTTTATTTTTAATGAGGTATTAATAGTAAATTCATCTAATAATTTATTATTAGGAGATAATTTTCTTAATTTTTCAATTAATTTATCATATTCTATATCTGAAATTTCTGAATTATTTTGATTCCAATATAAATCATTATGATATTTTATTGTATTTATTAATTCTTTTATTCGAATTTTTTTGTTTTCCATTTTACACATTATTTTCTATTTCAATTCCTCTATATTATTATACACTTTCCAAAATGCATCAATTATATATTGAATTTGCAAATCATCTAATGGTAAACTATGATACATATTAGTAAAAAGAGTATTTTTCCATAAATTTTCAGTTACAGGACATATCCCTTTTCTATATATTCTTTTACTATCTTTCCATGGATAAAATGTTTGGCCATATAATAATGTATGATCAAACAATGGAAATAAATACAATGGTTTAATATATCCACATCCTAACATAGGTTTATCGGGTCTTCCTTTTTCTCCTGGTAATTCTGCTGCAACAGCTTTTATGAATAAATCTCTATGAATTCTAGATTCTTCTTGAATATATCTCATTGTATGGACATAATAACTATGTGTATTATCAGGGGGAATAAAAGTTCCTAAAAGTAATGGAATACGTTTTATCCCTTCCCATATTTTTTCAACATTAATTATTCTACGATATATAAAATCTTTTAATTTATCTAATTGATAATATAAAATAGCAGCTTGAATTTCAGTCATTCTCATGTTAAAACCTAACATATTATTATGAGGACTAAATCCAAAATCTAGATTATATCTATCACTTCCCATATCATTATTTACAGCTTCTGCATGATTTCTAATCATCTGACATCTAAGAGCTAATACTTCATTATCTGTAACAATCATTCCACCTTCACCAGCAGTAAGATGTTTCCCTTGTGTAAAAGAAAAACAACCAATATCTCCTAAAGTACCTGTATATTTATCTTTATATTTTGATCCAATTGCTTGAGCAGCATCTTCAATAATATATAAACCATAATCATTAGCAATTTCTTTTATTTTATCATAATCAGCAGGTTGTCCAAATAAATCAACTACAATAATTGCTTTTGTTTTTTTTGTTATTTTTTCTTTTATACTATCAGGATCTAAGCAATAAGTAACTGGATTAATATCTGCAAATATTGGAATAGCATTCCATAATAGAGGAGCTGTTGCTGAACAAGACATAGACCAAGGAGTTACTATCACTTCATCTCCAGGAGCCAAACCTATAGCACCACATGCTATTTGTAATGCACTTGTACAACTATTAACTGAAATAGCTTTTTTAATATTAAAATACTTTTCCCATTTTCTTTCTAATTTTTGTACCCATTCTCCGCCATAAAATCCAGGTGATTCTTGACTCCAATTACCACGAAAACTGGAAAGATTAACCTCACCTAATGCTGCTTTTTCCATTAATTGTTTAACTACATCAATTTCTTGCCAATTTATACTTAATTGATGAGGGAATGGATTTGTTGTAACCATTTTCCCGCCATTAATTGCTAATTTCATTTTTCTTTCCTTTTTATTACACTAGTTTTTGTTGGGTGACATAATGATATTATAATTTGTCAACAAATATATAATATTTCAATTATCTTTTTCATTAGTGGGGTATTCCATTATAAATTAAATAAAATGCAAATAAATAAATAATAAAAACTAATATTATCCAAAATTTATCTTTTATTTCTTTCCATATTTTTTTCATAATATTCCTTTTTATTTAGTTTATTGGTTATCTTATGCAGATATATAGGTCTTTAACCTATGACCAAAACATTATTACTTTCTATATAAATGCATTTATTTATAATTTTATTTTGTTAAGATAACCAATTTTTTTTAAATCCCTAATTTTTTAAATACTTCATGAACATTTATAGCATTTCTATCAGTACATAATAATTTACTTCCTTTATGAATAAAATCAAATGCATTCTTTGTTAATAATGATAAAGAAGATGTTAAGGATGTCTCTTCTGTATATATAGGTTCTGTAGACATTGAATCATAATTTCCATATGTTAATTCTGGTCTTGCCAGATAAGACATATATCTTTTTCCATGATCTGTAAATACATGTTTAGATTTCTTAGCATATATAGTTAAATCAAATATATCATAATCTCTCCCATCTACCGGAACTAGAAATACATGAGGACATTGTTCATATGAAAGATAAGCAGCATAAGTAGGATCTTCTTTGGAAAAATCACAGAAAGAATTATTTTTATTTAATAATTGACCCCCCAAACATTTCCCAAATAAATAATTAAAAAGATCTATTCCATGACTAGCATCTCTTTTAAACCCTCTAGTATAAGTTAAAACAGCATTATATATAGGATCTAAATCTCTATTGAATATTTTTCTTTGTAATTTTTGAATAGTAGGATCAAATCTCCTAGAATAATCAATCATAATAGGAACATTAATTGATTCAAAATTAATACTAATATTCAAAGCTTCTTCATAATTAGTTGTAAAAGGTTTCTCTACAATCATTAATTGAGGTTTATATGAATTATTTGTTTTTGTATTTAAAATACATTCATTTAATAATTTATAAATTTCCCATAAAACTTCCTCATGATATTTAGTATTAACTGCTATAACTATTATTTCTGGAAAAAAATCTGTAATAGCAAATTTTAAATTTGTACAATAAAATCCATTCCATTTTATAGCAGCTTGTTTTGCTTTATTAATATTTTTGTCATAAAATATTAATTTATTTGTATTAGAATTGTTATAAAAAGCATGAGCTAAAGTTAAAATATTTTTTCCATTTGGTCTATCATATTTATCTTCCTTTAACCCACCTATACTTCCACATCCTATTATCAGAATATCATTTGACATCTTTATTCTCCCCCTTCTCTTATGTTGAATTACATTCTCCACCCAAAGCCTCTACCAACATATCCACTATCTCTGGCAAATATCTTTCATCCCCCTTATTAGAAAATTCGATTAATTCAGCATCTATATCTAATTCATCAGGCTCTAAATGACCTTTCCAAACTCCTCCTTCTTGATGGTTATAATAACATATTGTAAAATTACCTGTTTTCATTAATTTAATTATTTCTTTTCTCTGTAAAGCATCCATTATTTCTTTTTTCCTTTTACATTTAAATCCTCTAAAGAGAATTGTTCTCTAATCATTTCTTTAAAATTATCAATACTTTTTTTAATACCTTCTAAAGTCGAAATTGGTAAAGTTCTTAAATGAAAATGTAATAACTCTTCGAATAAACAATTCATATTATTATAATAACCTAAAACTAAAAGTGTTTCTTCTTTTGTTTTTTTATTATATGTTATTTTATTCAGAATATAATTATGTGAATCATTAGTAATTATAAATTTTTTTCCAATTTTTATTTTCATTTATTATTCCTTTTCTTACTTTTTATTTCTCTATTTATATACCAAATTGCTTTTTTTAAATCTTCTATTTTATCATTCTTTAAATCTGCCCTCCAAATATATTTAATAGCATTTCCTAAACAGAAGCTCATATGTTCTGTAATCTGAATACATTCTATCCCACTAGGATGATTATTGTAATGTTTAGGGTGATTCACATTGTCATATATAATTTTTCCAGTATTAAAATCCAAATAATCTGGTATTAGTTTACCATTCCCATCTTTTGTTGGCCGATTTAAATTATTTTTTATTTTTTCCATTTTTTATCACCCTTTTTAAATTCAAATAAAGTCATTTTCTCTTCATCTTTTTCCATAGGTATAAATTGACAATATACTCCTTTATTAGTAAATGTAAAACCAATACCTTTATTAATATCTTTTGAAATACATTTTATAGTATATTCTTGTCCATCTACAAAATTTAATGTATCTGTTTCTATAAAACCTCTTGCCCCATCTTTTCTACCTGTCTTATAAAAATAATAACATAAATATGTAATAAATATTAATCGAATAATTATTGAAATCATTTATCCTTCTCCTGCTATTTTAGCTTTGATATTTGAATTAATTTTTTGTAAATTAGGATTTACTCTTATAAATTGAATAACATCTTTTATAGAAAAATTATTAAAGTTTTTAAATTCTTCAAAAATAATTTGTAATAATTCATAATCCTCCTTAGTATCTAGTGTGATTCTCATTTCTGGATAATTAAATATTTTTGGAGCAGGATAATTACCTATTTTATAATCATTTGGAAATTGCAAAATATTCCATCCTGTATGTTGTTTATGTTTTTCATTAGTTATTTTATGATAAACACTAGATAAAGCATCCAATGTATATACTTGTATATCACATCCATCCGGCCATGTTCTTTTTACTATATTTGAATAATAATCTAAATTATTATCAACTAATTTTTCTATAAATAAATCTATGTAATAAGAATCAACTAAAGGACAATCTGCTGTAATATCTATAATGATATCTGGAAGATTTTTATCTATTTTTATTGTATATGCAGCATTTAATACTCTAAATATTACATCATTCATACTTCCTTGAAAAATAAGAGCATAATCTTTCCATATTCGCTGTCTCCAATTCATAATAATATCTTTATTTTGTAGTGTCTTTGGAATAGCAATGACTGTTTTATCTACATATTTTGAATTAGAAATTCTTTCAATTATCCATTGAAGTACAGGTTTTCCAGCTAAATCTAATAAAACTTTTCCAGGTAATCTAGTACTTTCCATACGAGCTTGAACAATTACCAAAATACGTTTCTTTTTATACATATATTAATTTCCTTCTTTCTAACATTATAATATTCAATTTAAAGCATGTGACAAATCGCTGACAGCAATGAAATTATATTTCATGTATAAATGGGTTATATTACACTTCATGATCGTCAGCATCCTTATTTTAGAAGTTTTTTATTTTTTAGATATAATTATTAATATTTTCAATGATTTATGTTAGTTTTTTTTTATTCTACAATACTTATTTCATTTTTTTTCTCTACTTTATATATTTTATCCGCTGCTTCCATTAATCTTTCATTATGTGTAATCATTATAATTTGAATATTATTGTTAACCGCTAAATCTTGTAATAATTGACAAACTAATGTTTGTACTTTAATATCTATTGAAGGGAAAGGTTCATCTAATAATAATATATTTCTTAACTTTGGTTTTTTTAATTTATAAATAACTAATCTTAATGCTAAAGTAGCTATGTCAACTGGACCATATCCTGTTCTTTTTCCTGGTTTACATTCTATACATTCTATACCATTTTTTTCAAATATTAAATCAGCTTCAGTTTTTCCTCTTCTTGGTAAAAATTTAACTTTAAAAGTGTAAGGAATTGTATAAACAAAAGATAATGCATTAGAAGGTAATGATGATAAACCAAATTCTAATTTTTGTTGAGTTTGTTTTGCCACAGTTTGTATTATAAAATCAGATTCTTTAATTATATCATTTTTTTCTATAGAATTAGTAATTTCTTTTTTTAAATCTTCTATTTGTTGAATTAATTTTGATTTGTCTTTTTTTAACTGTTCTATAGCATATCTAAAATATTTTAATTCCATAATAATTAATCCTCAAAATATTCTTTAAATATAGAATATTCTTCTAATTCTTCCATTCCTTTTTCTATTTTATTATCTATAGAAGAAAGATTTTCTTTTAATTGTTTTAATTTATTTTCTATTTCATCTAAATTAGAACATCCTAATAATCTTTTACGCTGGTCATTTAAGCTATTTATTTCTCCTTTTAAAATATTTTCTTGTTTTTCTGCTTCATCTATTTTATTCTTTAATTCCATTAAAATTTTAAGATTTTTTTTCATTGCAAAATCCTTTGTCAATAAAATCTATTATTTCTTCTCTTGTATTATTTCTATTATAATAAAATTGTAAATTTTTTTTAAATAATAATTCTATATCTTCACTTATTATATCTTCTTCAGTTTTTAATTCTTCAGAAAAAGAATTTATTTTAATTATTTCTTTTTCTATAGTATTTTCTTCAATAGGTAAATAAATTGGTTCTATAGAATTATTTTCATCATACCATAAAAATACAGCTGGTTTATAATCAATTTGTGTAATTCTTGATCTCATCATAGATCCCGGATTAACTACCAGACTATTTTTATTAACAAAATTAAAACTTAAATGATTATGTCCTGTAACTATTAAATCAAATTGAGGAGCTAATCTACGAACAGCATTTATTTTAACAGCATCTTTTGACATCCATTCAGAATATTTTGTATATACATACATATGAGCAACAGCTATTTTTAAACCATTACAATCTTTATACTTTTCTGGAATTTCTAATGTAGCTTTCTTATTAAATACAGATCCATAATGAAATCCAAATACAAGATGATAATTATATCTCTTACTAGTACTAGGAATTGGTACTGGATTTTTATATCCATCTTTTAATAAAGTTATAGATTCTGCTGCTTCTAATACAGATA
>JGI10211J14876_10001425_pt1 | contig 10468 bp, 8 predicted proteins | sample Etolagsediment_FD_14876 | JGI IMG/M metagenome (IMG submission 14876)
ACCGGCCGCTGCCAGTAAACCATAGTCAAGACCCGTGGCGCTTATAGTACGAGTCATAGCGGCGGTTATAGGTTTTGCCGCGGTAATCGTCAGTGTCCTGGCAAAGAGCAACTCGACCCAGCTGAACATAAAACAGAAAAACGCGGTCACTCCGACCCCGCCCCGAATCAGCGGAATAAAGATGATGATAAAAAAGCGTGGAAAACCATATCCGTCAATAAAGGCGGTCTCATCTATCTCCCTGGGAACCCCGGACATGAATCCCTCCAGGATCCAGATTGCCAGGGGCACGTTGAACAGGCAATGGGCCAGGGCCACAGCGATATGCGTATCGAGCAGGTTCATGTTTCCATAGAGTTGGAGAAAGGGCAGGAGAAAGACCGCCGGAGGCGCCATGCGGTTTGTCAGCAACCAGAAAAACATCTGGCCGTCACCAAGGAACCTGTAGCGTGAAAAGGCGTAGGCCGCGGGCAGGGCAAATGCCAATGAGAAAACAGTATTCATGCAGACATAGATAATGGCGTTGACATAGGCGAGGTACCAGGTATGATCCGTGAAAATATTTATATAGTTAATTAATGTAATATTTGCCGGATAAATGGCGAAATTACCGAGGATATCCGCACTGGTCCTCAATGACATGTTGAACATCCAGTATATCGGCAGAACAAGAAGCCCAAAATATATACATAGTGCGATCGTCCTTTTTTGAATTTTCATACCTTCTCTCCCCTTCCGACGTTCAGTAGCGCCTGGTAGAATATAAAACTAAAGAGCAGTACAATAACAAAGTAGATAAGCGAGAAGGCCGAGGCCTGTCCAATGTCGAATCGCATAGTTGCTAGCATAACCAGATAGATGGACAGGAAGGTGGTTGTATTGCCGGGGCCCCCGCCGGTCAGGGAAAAGATTTCCGCGTAGATCAGGAAGCTGTCCATGAAGCGCAGCAAAACGGCAATAGTGAGCACACCGCGCATCTTGGGCAGTTGGATGTAGAAGAATGTCGACCAGCCCGATGCCCCATCAATCTTGGCTGCCTGGTAGTACGCCTCGGGGATTGCCCTTAGCCCCGCGTAAGCCAAAAGGGCTACCAATGGGGTCCAGTGCCAGACCTCCATCGCCATCACGGTGATCCACGCGTAGAGCCAGTATGCCGTGTGATCGAACGGCATTTCCAACAAATCTAGGCTATTGATCCCAACGCCGAACAGGCCGATATCCGGCCGCGTAAAGATGATCCAGATCGTTCCTATTACATTCCAGGGAATGACCAATGGCATCGCCAACATTACGAGACAGACGGAGACGCCCCAACCGCGTCTGGGCATGGCCAACGCAATAAGTATCCCGAGGGGCATCTCGATCAGCAGAACAAGCCCTGAAAATATGAATTGGCGCTGCAGGGCCTTGTGCAGGCGATGGTCAGCCAACATTTCTTTGAACCACTCGAGGCCAACATACACACTTTCACCCGGCCCAAAGATATCCTGGAGCGAATAGTTAACTACGGTCATCAAAGGGATGATGGCATTAAATCCTACGATGACGAATGCCGGTAGAACCAGAAACCAGGCCTTGTTATTTTGCCACTTCTCCATATTACTCCTCCCTAGTGCTCATCCGAAAATGATTGTTTTCGGATTCACGCTGTAAGCCATCAGCATTCAGTCCCGCTGGAAGCAGGATAAAAGGCATTAAAAATAAAGGTTTGGCTGACTGCTGATCGCTGAAAGCTCCATCCAGAAATCATTGATTTATGGATGAATACTTAACTACTGTACTAAACGCCCATCGGCGAAAATTTTCGTCCATTGGGATGGAAACCGAATCCAGGCCTTATCTTCCGGGACAGCCTGTCCCTCCTGGATCTTGGCATGTAAAATATTGTCTTCCAAGGCAACTGTTACAATCTTACAACTGCCCTGGTCTTCGACTGTCTTTACTCTAGCCGGCACACCTCCGTTAACGGACTGCGAATGCACCTCCAGATACATGGGCCGTATACCCATCTCCAGTTTTCCTTGGGCCGCTTGAGCGCGAGCCGCCACATTGTCGCTCAATGTAATTCGAGCCCCATTAAACTTGACCACGTTTCCTTCCAGTGTGCAGGGTATGAAGTTCATCCCCGGACTGCCGATGAAATGGCCCACAAAGGTGTGTTCCGGGTTTTCAAAGAGATCCTGAGGTGTTCCGATTTGAAGAATTTCGCCCTCATTCATCACCATGACCAGGTCGGCAAATGTCATGGCCTCGACTTGATCATGGGTTACGTAAATGAAGGTTTGTTTTAGTTGTTCGTGTATTTCCTTTAGTTGACGTCTCAAATGCCATTTCAGATAGGGATCGATCACCGTAAGCGGTTCGTCAAAAAGAATGGCCGCCACGTCGCTCCTTACCAGCCCCCTTCCCAGAGAGACCTTTTGTTTGGCATCGGCGGTTAAGCCCGCGGCCCGTTTATTGAGAAAGGGCGTTAGATCCAGTATCTCGGCGACTTCCAGTGCCCTGTTCTTTACTTCTTCTTCCGTGATGCCACGATTTCGCAATGGAAAAGCAAGATTATTATAAACGCTCATGGTATCGTAAAGAACAGGGAACTGGAATACTTGGGCGATATTTCTTTTTTCCGGAGGGAGGTCCGTCACATCCCTGCCATCATATAACACCCGCCCCTTACTGGGTGTTAAAAGCCCTGAGATAATATTGAGTAGAGTGGTTTTGCCGCATCCGGAAGGGCCAAGTAATGCATATGCACCCCCATCTTCCCATTTATGGTGAATGTATTTGAGGGCGTAGTCTGATTCGCCTTTTGGCTTGGATAGATAGCTGTGAGCTATTTCGTTACACTCAATATGTGCCATACGATTTTCCTCGTAAATCTCCTATTATGGGGCCTCCGCTTTAAACTAGTGAGTCTAAAAAATATAATCTCCGTCTCATGGTTTGATACGAAGCGATACAAGATGCCGGATAGATAAAAAAATCTTTTTCATTACTGATTTAGCGACCAGGGTCTATCCTCACATGCTACAGGTTTGGGATTACAATATATCTAAAAACAGGATATCTATCTCTTAAGATCTTACCCTCATACAGAGGGCTAAAGACCATTGCCTGGTGATGCGACCAAAGAACCTGCACTGTTATATAAAAACAAAGAGCGAGGATTGATAAATACTGAAATTTCGCTTCCTATTTTGTGCGGGTGGATTCCATCATCCAGCACTACAAGTGAGGTTCCATTGTGATTTACATGCGTGATGGTCTCGGAGCCGTTCATTTCGGATAATTCTACCCGAACCATGAATTCTACATCGTTAGCATCCCGTCGGGATAGAAACAGGTGGTTTGATCGCACCCCTATTATATAATCCCCGGGTGCCACCCCTTTTAAATGACCCGTCAAAGGTATTTGAATATTTTGACCGAAATAGGCATAATCGCTATTGACACCGGCATCCAAAAAATTAATGGGGGGGTCGCTAAAGATTTCCACCACTTTCATAGTGATCGGATTATGATAGACTTGAGGGGTGGGGCCGGCCTGTATGACACGACCTTCATCAATAACAACGATATTACCTCCCAACATTAGTGCTTCGGTAGGTTCGGTGGTAGTATAAACGACGATGGCCTCGCGATTCTCAAAAATTTCTTGAAGTTCAAAATGCAATTCTTCCCGTAATTTATAATCCAGATTAACCAATGGCTCATCAAGCAGCAGTAGCTGTGCGTCTTTTACCAGCGCGCGGGCAATGGCGACACGTTGCTGCTGTCCTCCACTGAGTTCCGAAGGCATCCGATCAAGGATCTGTTCAATGTGGAGCATCTCTGCCGTCTCTCGAATGCGTCGATCAACTTCCGATTTTTTAATGCCGCTGATTATAAGAGGCGAGCCGATATTTTTATAGACGGTAAGGGAGGGATAATTGATAAACTGCTGATAGACCATGGCCACGCTGCGTTTTCTTACTGAAACGCCTGTGAAGTCTTTACCGTCTATAAGGATTTTCCCCTTGGTTGGACGGTCGAGTCCTGCCATTATCCGAAGTATGGATGTCTTACCAGCAAGTGTCCGACCTAATATTACATTGCGACAGCCCGTCTCAAATTCCAGGCTGATGTTGTCAAGGTGGATTTCGTGGCCCACCTTCTTGTTAATAGATTCCAATGATAAGATCATAATACAATCATCCACTCATTTTTCTTAGGTTTTCCGCCATTTGGAAAGGCAAGCCGCCAATGATCGCCGAACAGCAGCGCTATTACGGTCATTGAAATTCTTAAACCAGCTCACTATTTATCCCTTCATTTGCAAAAAGGCGTTTACCGCCGCATAATCACTTCTGACAGACAACCAAGAGCAAGATTTAATGTGCCTTCAATGTTGGTGAGCGCGGATAGAACCAGCTGCGAACAGCCTTTTAAAGGACGGACCACTACATTTGCCCAAGGGCCGGAACAAGTCATCGATTTACAGGCCGGCCCGGTTGGCCTGATGCCCTCATAAGTCCATGAAATCCTTACCTCCTCCCGGGAGTTTTTTTGAAAGGTAGTTATCACTTCCTTTATATCTTATTCCCCCAATTCACTCATTAGACTCGCAAATCTAATGAGCCCCTTAAATCATCCTGCTATAAGGGGATGGTCTTGGTTTTTTCCATCTAATAGTAATCTTCATCACCGCTGCTCTTTATCCCGCCCTTTTAAAGTATAGTGAAATAGTTTTGTCCTAGTCGTGGATATTCCAATAGCGCCTGAAGAAAGAATCTCTTGGATCTCTTGCGGTGTGGTGATCAAACCCCCAGCTATGACAGGTACGAAACTCCTTGACCTGATTCTATCCATTATCTTGGGCAGAATCAGACCGGGAAGAACCTCAATAGCGTCGGGTTTGGACTTGTCGACCACATTGAGGCCCCCTATGAGAGATTCCGAATCCAGCATGAAAATCCGCTGAATGGAGATTAGATCCTCTTTTTGAGCGCTCTTTATGAGGTTGCTTTTCGTCGTAATAATCCCATGGACATGACTCTCTCTGGCCAGATATCGAATCCCCGAGGCATCTTTTCCAACCCCCTTTATCAGGTCAATATCAATAAAAACCATCTTATCAAAGCTTTCTGCCTGTTCAATAATAGTAGGCAGATTAAAAATATCTCCTCCAAGTAAAAACAGAACGCCCACGTTGGAAAGTCTTTCGATACGGAAATCCTCCACATTTCTAAGGGCTGCGATCACTGGTTTATGTTTTAAAATACCTAAGAAATCCAAAGGAACTCTTTCCTCCTCTTAATGGTAAAACATATGATAGATACTGCACATTTTACAAGTGTCTAATACGTTTGCAAGGAAATTTTATAAAGTGATGATTGGTATACATGTTCGACAATCAAATAATTAATTTTCCCCAATAAACTATTCAAAATATTTTGTAAGAAGCTCCTCGGTCTTAACGACATTCATGTTTAGACCCAATTCTTTCTTATCATATCCCATGGCCAACCCCAGAAGTTGTGTTAAATACAACACAGGTAACTGATACTTCGTGCCATATTCAGTTTCAATGCTTTTTTGATTGCTATCGTACATCACAGAGCAGAAGGGGCATACAAGACACAAGGCATCTGCCTCAACATCAGAAATGGCATCCAGTTTGTCTTTTGCCACTGATAAGGCAATCTTTTCGTCCACCGGAAGTAAAGGACCACCGCAGCATCTTTTCTCTCCCGAGTAATGCACGACACGGGCTCCTGTCATGGTGAGCAGCGTTTCAATGGACTTTGGGTCGTCTACGTCATCAAAATGATCATAGATTTCAGAAGGCTTAAGGTAGTGGCATCCATAATGAATGGCTACCTTCAGGTCACTCAAATCCCTTTGGAAATGTTTCTTGATTTCCTCCGGTTTTACTTCTTCATATAAAATACGCGCAAAATGCCTGACCTTAACACCGCCTCCATACTGGAGTCCGGCTTTGGATAATCGCTCATTCACCTGATCCCTTTCAGGGCCCTCCTCAGATAAGCGATGTTCCACTTCTGTCAACATAGATGCACACGAACTGCACAGGGTACATATATCCAAATTTCGCTCTTGAGCCAGACAAAGGTTATAGGTAGCCATGATCTCAGAAGACCATTTATCACTGTCCTTCAAAGGAAATCCGCAACAGATAAATTCCTCCACATCCACCATTTTGATACCCAGTTTTTCTGCAACCTTCCTGGCGGAGAGTTCATAATTTCTTGATCGTGCCGGAATGGTACAGCCTAAAAAAAGTGCGTATTTCATGGATCTACCTTTGAATCTTTTTCCTTAGAAAACAAGTCCTTCACCACCTCACACGAAGTAGGGAGTGATGGCAAGCCAGACTTATTCCGTTTTTTGTTGTCGAATTCATCTATAGGATAAATTCGACCCTCACCCTTAATAACATTCATCTGTGCCTTTGTTCCGGCTGGCGCATATCCTTCTTTGACAGCCAAGTTCTTGAGATTAGTCATAAACTCGGGAATGTTTATCCCTTGTGGACATCTTTCCTGACATGCATAACAATTGGAGCAGAGCCATATGAAATCGCTTGTAAAGATTTCCTTCCTTAAGCCCAAAAGAGCCAGACGGATGATTCGAAACGGGTTGAACCTATCATTAATCTTGGTAATGGGGCAACTGGCCGTACAGGTACGACACATAAGACAGGCAGAAAAAATTTCTCCTCCTGGCTGCTGAGCGAGCTCGTTCCTGAAATTTGGATCACTCCGCTCCTGGTTTACAGTATCCATCACAATCCTCTCGTATTGCAAAAAAATGTATGAAGATAAAAATGTAGTGTGCCATTGTTCGTACTCGCTTATCCATTCAATTGCAAAAAGGCATTCACCGCAGCATACGCGGTAGCGATAGCCAATCCGGAGCCACATTTCATGCGCATCCAATCTTGGTGAGCCAGTATGGAACCAGCAGCGAAAAGTGTTTCAAAGGCAGGCCCTCCGGAGCTATCCAGAGGACGGAATAAGTCGTCTATTTCCAGCCCGGCCCTATTGGCTGGATGCCCTCGGGAGTCCAAAAAGTCCTCGTGGTGCCACCCGTTTCTGTCTTTCGGTTGACAGACAGGTAGATCAAAGATAGCCTCCCGAATGCGTTGTCTGTCCGCATAGAGTCCTCTGCCCCAAAACCGGCCGCTGGCCAGAATGATCCCCTTAGTTCGTATGGTGTATTTCGTTGTTTTGTTGCCGATGCCCAGCACAAAGCTCCCATTAGACTCACGGCCCACCTCGAGCACTCGGCTTTGCGACAAAAGTCTAACCCCTTTTAAGGAAAGGCGCCGCGCAAAGGTATCATTGAGGCGGAGACCAGGAACGGAAACAGGCATAGTAGGTATTTCGAACACCGGGACACCAATTTTTTCTTCAAGCTCGGCAGCGATCTCCTGTGTCCGGTGCATACCAAAAAGTGCCGGCATTCCAACGGCTTGGACGTCTTTGACATGTGGACTCACCGCCTGGATAAGCTTTTTTCGATTCTTTGATAACTCCAGGGTCTGGGCCATGATCTCTCCAGGAAAAAGCTCACTCCCATTGCCAGGGTCTGGGAAAGAGATACTGGTTGCACGCAAATCAGGCCATTTATCCTGCAATGTATCTGCAATTTGGCGGGCACTGAAATCATTAAGCCCCTGAAAACCAACCAGGAGACAAGGGCGTTTTTCCTCCAAGGCGCGTACACCATTCAACATAGTTTGAGGAACACAATAGGTGCGTTTGACTTTTCCCAGAGAAGTAATCATCTCTAAGTTACGCTCCTTCCGGCTATAATAGGGAAGGTCCACTTCCTTCAAAAAGGAGAGTACTTCCTCGAAGGCAGTTCGAATGCCTTTCTTTTTGACTCGAGCATAGGGATGGTGAGGAACGTCCTTGATCAGGACGTCTATACCAGCCCATGGATCACGCCAGGATTTCTTTTCTTCTACAGGATGAACGCCCATCAGGTCCAAGAAGCCGCTGGCAAATATGGTTTCCCCGGTGATGCCAATCTGTACGGCAGATATTCCTCGGTTGGCAGCAAAAAATGCCGCGGCCATACCAGCCATGCCCCTGCCAATGATGGCTAGTTGACATTCTATGATTTTTGATGTGGACATGGCCGCAGTGCGCTCTCCTGTTTTAAATTAGGACGCAGATTTTCGCCGATACCCGCAGATAACTATCTTGAAATATTTAAAATCTTGCTTCCGAGTTCCGAATGACGGAACACGGAATTCGGAAATAATCTGCGTTCATCCCTGGCCCAGACCTGGCATGTAATGTTTAGGTTAAATAGTCTGAGTCAATAGATACCACAGAGGTTGCAATATATGCCAAAGAGGTCGCACCAGGGCAGGCTGCGTCCAAAAAGGAAATTCCTATGCAATCAAGGTGACTTAAAGCTCGAGGTTCGATAACCCGCAATACAAGGCCTCCTTCAACTCTGCCTGGATGAGTTGTTCACCCCACAGAATAGGACGTTCCCCTATCCAGCGTTCACAAAGGAACTCTCTGAGATTGGTTAAACCCTGATCCGAATCCAGTAAACCCTGCTCATACATATAACCAATTACCCTCCCCCCACAAGAGGTGCCTTGGCAGGGGCCTTTGCCCATCCGGCTTCGCAGTCCGATGGCCTTGAGGCTCAGGCTGCCCTCTTGTTCTCGAATGGAACTAATGACACTGTCAATGACACTTGTGGACAACATTTCGCACTCGCAAAGCAGTGGCTCATCTATATTATTTTCCTTTAGCCACTGCTTCGGGCCTAATCCCGGTTCGGTCCACCTTCCGGCCTGGGTGAAAGGGAGTGGTTCGGTTCTCGTAACACAAGGGTTCGAGACTCCAAGCCGCTGGCACACCAGATCTGCCGTCTTCTCTGCCATGAAACGGTAAATGGTGAGCTTTCCACCGGGAATAGTGGCAAAATTGTCCAGGCCGTTCTGTATGTGATCCAAAAGGCTAAATCTTCGACTCATGGAATGATCGTCGATCTCGCCTTGTGTATTTATCAGAGGCCTGACACCGGCATAGGCTCGAATATATCGGGTAGTTTCCAAAATAGGGAGCATCGCGGCTCCTTCGTCTACAATAAGGTCCGCTTCCTCAATTGTGGGATGGATTTCATCCAGGGATTTGATCCGCACTGAAGTTGTTCCAAGGATGGAGGCTGTGCCGCCGGGAACCAAAATGTCTCCATCTGCTGGTCGGCGCAAACGATTTATCACCCGTTTTGTGAGCCTGTTGTCGGTGACCAAGAGGCTGCCTTTGGAATAAAGTATGTCGATTGAAATACCCGCCAAAGCAGCGACCTCTCTAACCCAAACTCCCGCAGCATTAACCACCTGCTCTGCTTCGACAATTGTCTCCTTGCCGGTTTTGGTGTTCAGGAGAGAGACGGCCTGGATACGGTTACCGCTTTTTTGAAAGCCCACGACTTTGTTGTGGCACAGCAAGGTTGTTCCGAGTTGTTGGGCCTGGAAAATGTTTTCAAGAGAAATTTTAAACGGATCAATGGTGGCGTCATCCACCGCATATGCAGCAATTAGCCTCTTGGAAAGGGCGGGTTCGAGTTCGTGAGCATCTTTGATGTCCAATGCCCTCACCGGTATGCTGCATCTGGAACATAAATGAGGGAAATCCGCTACATACCTTTCGTCATCACCCTCAACCGCCACGAATAGACCACCAGTGTTTTCAATGCAATGGGGAGCCAGCTTTTTGAGGAGTTCACTTTCTTCCCGGCATTCCTCTGTGACAGTTGGATCGGTGGAGACGTAGCGTGCCCCGCTGTGTAAAAGTCCATGATTAGCGCCGGAGGCACCGGCGTTTATGTCCCCTCTTTCAGCTACAATGCACTGAACACCGCGCAAGGCCAAGTCCCGGGCAAGACCTGTACCTGTGGCCCCTCCGCCAATTATAAGCACCTGGGTTTCCATACACTCTATCCCTCGCGTAGTATGTATCAATCCGCTCTTACGTAACGCAGATCATCGGCTGTCTGAAACCCCTTCAACCATATGGTATTACACAATAAAAAAGCCCTGATATGAACGATCACGCATACATGCGAATATCGTCTATCAGGGCTTACTCTTTTATCTCTCGCCCTCAAACAATAATCCCAGACAACTATGCAACCTTCTAGATGGAGGCTGCTTAGTGTTAGCTGGCTAAATTATGCATTTTCTATATAACTTCCGCTCCTTAATAAATTTGAGAACCTGGGACATTACACCTATTGTGTATATCTCAGTTTTACATTTATTACGAAATAACAGTATCTGTCAAGTATTTATATATTTTATTTATATATTTTAAAAAGAATTTATTAATGACAGTAAAATTCATGGGTTTTCCTCGTCATTTTCATCCTTTTCAAGAAAGAAACGCCACTTGCAAAATAAATCCTTGGGATGAGGGTCAGGAGGGGCGAAAAGACATTC
>JGI10211J14876_10001429_pt1 | contig 10462 bp, 10 predicted proteins | sample Etolagsediment_FD_14876 | JGI IMG/M metagenome (IMG submission 14876)
CTCTATGCTGGTGGTGGCGGCGCCCGATACTACACCATATATCTCCACCTCTGCATCGTTGGTCTTGACCAGGCTGCCGAACGGGGGAGGCTGGTGCAACTCATAGCACTGCGCCGTAAATTCCGCAGTCAAAGCCTCGATTATCTCACCTATCTTATTTGACAAAACTGGTCACCCCACAGGATTTACCCAACAACTTATTCGGATTATTCTCATCCATCTCCCATTGTAGAGGGTTATCAAAGATATATTGGCGAGCTCGGTTCAAATCATCCTCATTACGGATTACATGCTCATAATAACCGCGTTGCCAAGCGAAATACGTGTGTCCGCCCTTACGACACAGCGTCGTCACAGCAGCTTTGTAGGTACGCACTATCGTCGACAGCTCGCTGCGGCGCGGCGATATCATCGAGAAACGGTCATTCTGATTGCGCAAGGCCACAGTAGGGGCGTTCAATTGAACGCCCCTACCGACGATGATGANGATTCCGTGCAGATGATTGGGCATGACAACCCATTCGTCCGTTTGCACCGTAGGGAAATGGTCAGGGATTCCTAACCAGCATTGCTCTACGATGGCTCGGACCTCCTCATTTTCGAAGAACAATGCGCGGTCGCGGGTGCATACGGTCACGAAATACGCGCCTTCCTGGGAGTAATCATATCCCTCAAGACGAACAGAGCGGCGGTCGTGCTTCTGTGGTCCGCGTCTCATCGATATCTCTCCAGCACCAGTCTCCAAGACATACATGATGGAACGTGGTCAGCGTGTGGGCGGTTACATTCCATCATTCCATGAACTATCACTGCTTCACTCGCTTGAAGAAGATGATCTCGGGGTCGCCGGCATCCAGATTCTCGATATATCCACTCCTAACAAAGCCAAGGGTTTGGCACAAGCACTGCATAGGTTCGTTCGACTCGTTGGTGGATGTGAACAGCTTCTCCGTGGTACAGACCGATTCTATGTGGCGGACGAGCGCCGTAGCGTGGCCACGGCGGCGGCGCTCAGGGTGCACAATGAGCAGTGAGATATAGCTCTGACCGAAGAAGGACCGGTCCAACACAGCGAAACCGACTGGAGCATCTTCCACCCTGGCAACCAGGCACTGACCTGCCTTGATTGCATTGTCGAGGAAATCGCGCCTGCTGGAATCGCCCAGCACCAAGCAATCAAGGGCACACATCTGCTCAAAGTCGCTATCTTTAGCAATTTCGATGCTGGTCATCCCTCCATTGCCTCCATAACCGCGTCGGGGCAATACTGCCTATTTCCCTCCCTTCATAGGCATGGCTAATCTATTATTACAATAAGGTGGAGAAGTCATCCTCCGCCGACCTCTCCCGTAGCTGCTCTGGCTGGGGATGGTCTCCCGGGAGAGTAGGGGCATCTTCGCTCTCTATGGGTAGTCCTAATTGCTTTCTGGCCTCATCGTAGATCGGCTTTACCGTCGGGTCATCTTGGAACTGCGCCAACATATCCAAAGCTTCTGAGTAATTCCCCAGCGTATCAAAGCTCTTCGCCAGCCAGAAAGCCATCTCTTCGCTCAACCGCCCTAGGTATTTAATTCTTTCATAGAGCAAGTCAATTGCTTTTTGGGGCTCACCAGTTTCGTAATATTGCTCAGCCAATAGCTCTATAGCCCTGGCTAGTTCCGTCTTCGATTCCTCCAAGATTTGAATGCTTTCTGTCATCTTGCCCACATCTTTATACCCGGCTGCCAGAGTAACCAGTATCTTCTCTCTCTGGTCCTGTGGAAGCGAATCGAGGTCCACCCGCTCACCGAACCTCTTGATTTCTTCTACAACCTCCTCTGGTTGGCCAAGGGAATTGCACAGCTCAAGTATAAAGTAAGGGTCTTCCGGATTTTGCTGGTATGCAAGCTGTGCCAGCTTCAATGCCAGCTCCCCATATCCACCATCCCGCGCCCTGGCAATTCCGTTGGCAACAATTAAGTGGCGCGGAGCATCGCCGATATACTTCAGTGCCTTGCCTACGTGGATCTTGACCTTTTCATCCGCAATGCTCTCCACCATTCTCTCGATTTCAGTTTGCTGCTGTTGATTCATCGCAATCCCCTTTCATACAATTGTAACCTAACCAATAATAAGCGTAGGCCAAACTTTACCTCACTCATACGCATTCTACCCCTATGAATACCTCAAATCCACCTCAACACCTTGCTTCTTCGTTTGCCTGAGCTCCTGACATCTAGTCTGTCCTGCACCAGAGAAAGCTCGACAAGCTGCCAGAAGCGCTCCCTGTCAGCCGCAGTGACCACCGCTTTCTCATGCGCCTCCATGAGCGCCACCGGATAGCCATGTCCGCGTCTGCTCTGATCGAGAAGGAGGGAGTGGACCAAATCAACAAGCCCGCTATCTTCTGCAACCCATGACGGAATCTCCACCCTGGCGATCTCCTCATCCAGTTTGAGGTAAAAGAAATGAACCTGGTGCTCTCCGTAATGCCTCTGCATAAATCTTGAGCCGCTAATAAAGACGGGCGATCTCTCGCCACACTCAAGAAGCTTTTGAAAAAGGTCGGAATCACGAATGCCAGCGATGGCGTCGCACTCCCTTTGGCCACCTTCCGAGCAGTGTCTGTCACAGTCGGCTGGATCATGAGGGCAGAGGGCAACTCTCAGGGCATTGACTACATCGGTGCTCCGGGGGAAGCTAATATAGCTGGCCAGAGCAAGGACTCTATTTTCGCCGTGGCGTCTCATCCGGTCAAGCGCATCAAGATAACCCCGGTCCAACAGTTCTTCTCTAACGTAGCTTCTGGCCCTCTCGAAGTCCCTTGCTGCCAGCCCTAACAGGATGAGCGAACCATCGATAAGGGCGAGGGTTGGCCTCTCACTGGGAAGCTCCCCGGCAAGTCTCGTCAGAGCACGCAATTCCTCGACGCCTCGCTTGACTCCAAGTAACGCGCCCTCTACAAACTCCTCCCTCCCAGCAGGGCCGGTGATCACCAAATCATCGCCAAAAAAGAGAGATGCCTCACTTTCCAGCGAGGCATCGGGGTATTGCCCATACTGGAGGGTGACGCTGCCTATGTTTATCACAGAGCATCTCACCGAGCTATGACGGTCAACATCGATGTGGGAGCCGTCGGTAGCGAGGACAGTGAACTCTGCTGGACAGGTCGGCGCCTCGTAGTGGTGCGCCAGCCCGCTGGTCAGTCCAGCGACAAGCCAGGTGGTATTGCTGGCAGCTATCTTATCCTTCAGGGGCTCAATATCGACGGCTTGGAGGAGTTGGAGCGCATGTTCGAGACGTTGCGTCCTTTCCTTTTCCTCCGCCTTGAGCTTCGCCGCCAAACCTTCGATCCGGGCCGCAATTTGAGCCAGGTCCAGGGGCATACACTGCCTCCTCGATCGGGAATAAAGATTAGCCAGAGGCGCCAGTATGAGACGCTATCCCCGAAATTCAGGGGGTGCCTTCCAAAATGCTTCCCAATCTTCAATGCCAACGCCGAGGTCTGAGAGAACCTTCGTTGAGATGGGATAAGAGACCCCTGTATCCTTCTCTATCTTTTTTATATGGCGGCAAAGAACGAAGGTCATCGTCTTGATAAGCTCATAACTCATCCGCACCCTGGCCACTGTTTCAGGGACCTTTCCTGGGCCAGGCTCAGGAGGGCTTTCCTTGAAATTAAGCACTATACCATAAGGCCCCCCGCTGACCATAAACTGGTCTGAGTAGAATTCAGGGATCTCTTTCTCGTCAGGCATTTTACCCTCCTACCTACCAGCCACGAGTATAGCATAGGAGCCTTTTCCGAGCAATCCACAATTGCCTGATGAAGCTGAGTCTGGTACTATTTCAAATAGCAAGGAGGAGCCGTGAGCGTAGGATTGGTCTATGACCCCATCTATCTGGAACACGATACGGGACAACACCCAGAGAATGCTGGACGGCTGCTGAATGTCATCAACCTACTGGAGAAGGTTAACATGACGGAACAGGTTGTCCCGGTTGCCCCACGTGCTGCCGCGATAGACGAGTTGGCGAAAGTCCATTCTAAGTACTACATCTCCCAGGTAGAATCTATTGCCAGAATGGGGACCGGTTGGCTTAATGCTGATACCTCAGTCTCACCTGCTTCCTATGAGGTGGCGCTCCATGCCGCTGGGGGCTTGATCAATGCTGTTGATGCGGTAATGGCAGGTGAAGTAGCAAGCGCCTTCGCCTTGGTCCGACCGCCAGGGCATCATGCCACGCGCAGCGAAGCCCTGGGGTTCTGTCTATTCAATAACATAGCCGTTGCCGCCAGGCATGCCACAGATAGCTACCAACTTGAACGTACCCTTATCGTGGACTTCGACGTTCATCATGGCAATGGTACCCAGGACACCTTCTATGAAGATTCCCGTGTTCTCTACTTCTCCACCCACCAGTATCCCTTTTACCCAGGGACCGGTCGCGTCGATGAGATAGGAGCAAGCCAAGGTGAGAGGGCTACGGTAAATGTTCCTATGCCCGCCTGGTGCGGCGATGAGGAATACCTGCGGGTATTTAAGGAGATTCTTATTCCGGTAGCGAGACGCTTTCAACCCCAACTCATCATGGTATCCGCCGGCTATGATGCCCATTGGGGAGACCAAATATCATTGATGCAGGTAAGCGTCACCGGCTTCTCAGAGATGGTGCGGATATTGAAAATGCTTGCCGACGAGCTTTGCCAGGGGCGACTCGTCTTCACTCTGGAGGGAGGCTACCTCTACGAAGCACTTGCCTCATCAATAAAGGCAACCCTTGATGTGCTCTCGGGAAACTCCGATATCGTNGATCCTCTGGGAAAGCCCCCTGCAGCTAGGAGGGCGCCACCTATCGATGCAATTCTCCAAGCGATAAAGGAGACGCACCGGCTAGGTTAAGNAAGAAAGCGCAGAAAGACCTGGTTCCCCAGGAGCCTTCCCNTATTTGTGAGGCGAATTGTACTGCCATCGTTAAGGATCAGGCCAAGACTCACCAGTTCATCGATTTCATCCCCGTAGACAGAAGCAGCATCCCTGTTGAAGCGATTGGAAAACTCCGCAAGGTTAACTCCTTCCCTGAGCCTCAACCCCAGTATCATAGTCTCCGCCATCTCCAGCGCCTCGCCGATATACTCCTCCTGCTCAGTAGGAGAATCCGCCTCGTTCAATCGTTGAACATAGTCTACAGGCGAAAGGAGGTTGGAGAAGCGATGGTGGTTGAAAAATGAATGAGCTCCAGCACCAAAGCCAAGGTAGGGGAGATTCTTCCAGTAGGTCAAATTGTGTCGACATCTTTTACCCGGTGTGGCCCAGTTGGATATTTCGTAGTGGTCATATACACTGAGCATCTCCTCGGCGAGAAGGAACATCTCCGCCGCCAGGTCGGGGTCTGGCCTAATCACCCTGCCCGAGGCGATCGCCTGTGATAAAGGGGTGCCTTCCTCTACAGTTAGGGGATAGAGGGAGATATGATCAGGCTCAAGGCCGAGCGCTTTTTCCAGGGCGTGATGCCATTCCTCAAGGGTTTGACTGGGTAAAGCATAAAGCAAGTCTATATTTACGTTGTCAAAAGCGATCCTTGCCAGCCCAAAGGCCTCCAGGGCCTCGCTGGCGGAATGGCGACGACCAAGCTCCCTGAGCCTCCTGTCAGAAAAACTTTGCACCCCAAGGCTCAATCTGTTTATCCCCAGGGCTCGTAGATGGCGAAGAAAGGGCTCACTAATGGTGCCCGGGTTGGACTCAATGGTTATCTCCGCATCAGTAGCAATGGTGAAGACAGAACCGTAAGCTTCAAGGATGGTGCCGAGATGCCGTTCGTCGAGCATCGTTGGCGTGCCCCCACCAAGGTATACGGTATCAACTGTTCCGCCGTACTCCCAACCGCGTATTTCCTTGACAAGGGCTTCCACATATTCTGGTATCAGCCATTCCATGCCACTGTAGGAATTAAAGCTGCAATAGTGGCATTTCGATTGACAGAAAGGGATATGAATATAGAGGCTGAGGTTCTCCATACACTTATTAGGCCCCGACAGGTGCCCGCCTGGGCAGAATGCGCCTGAAAGGTCTAAAGAACCTGCTAAGCCCACCACGCTCCCAGACAATGAGCAACTGGCTGGCAATGCAGAGCGAACTGTAGGTGCCGGTGATGACACCGATCAGAAGGACGAGGATAAAGTTGTGGATGGTTGCCCCACCGAAAAGGAAGAGAGCCAGCAGGACGAATAAGGTGGTTAAGCTGGTATTCAGAGAGCGAGGCATGGTCTCTGTAATACTGTTGTTAACTATGGTTTCAAGAGGGCTGCCGGTCCTCTTGGACATATTCTCCCTGACACGGTCGAATACCACGATGCTGTCATTGACACTGTACCCGATCACGGTGAGAATACCGGTAATGAACATAGCATCAATCTCGATGGCGAAGAATACACCCAGAAGCGAGAAGATACCCAGGGTAATAAGAACATCATGTAGAAGAGCAACCAGGGCACAGAGACCGAAGCGGAAAGACTTCATCAGCCTGCGGAAGGCCCATGTGATGTAGAGCAGGATGCCGATTGAGGCAACTACAACAGCAATGATAGCTACATTCGTGGTTTCACCGGATATGGTTTCGTCAGCTAATGCCGAATCTCTAACATCGAAGTCTCCGAACTGAGCACCCAGTGCCTCCTCCACCTGAGCTCTCTCAGCCGTAGTAAGCACTCCTGTGCGAATGAGGAAAGTACTCTCTTCATCGATGACTCTCTGAATGACGGCATCTCCATAACCCAGGCTCGCCATTTCCTCACGAAGTGCCCCTTGCTCCACTTGCTGCTCAAATCTTACCGTCATTGTCCAGCCACTGCTGAAATCGATGCCCAGTTTGACAGGGGAGCCAAAGGCAATGGTAGAGTAGATCATAGAGACTAACCCGATAAGGATGATTATCCCCGATATTGTAAAAAACCAGCGTCTTTTCCCAACAAAATCAAACAACCTTTTTCTCCCTCATCGTCATGGTCGAAAGAGCCAGATCTTCCTTACCATCGGTGTTAACGGCATGATGCGCAGAAAGCTCCTGGTAACAACAATGGCGGTCAACATGCTTACCAATACCCCAATACCTAGCGTCAGAGCAAACCCCATCACCATGGCACCACCAAACATTCTGCTCCCAAACCAGTACAGGATGGCACAGGTAATAAGGGTGGAGATATTGCTATCGCGAATGGCGGGCCAAGCACGATTGAACCCCGATTCGATAGCCGCCCTCAGGGCCTTCCCTCCCCTTAGCTCCTCCTTCATCCTTTCGAAAATGAGAACATTGGCATCGACGGCTATCCCTAAAGAGAGAATAAAAGCCGCAATCCCCGCCAGAGTAAGGGTAACCGGCACCATTTTAAATATCATAAGCATCACGACGGCATAAATGGCCAGGGCAACGCATGCCAAACCGCCAGACAGGCGATAGTAAATGATCATGAAGAGTAAAAGCAGCACCACTCCGACTATCCCAGCTATCAAACTCATGCGGAGAGAGTCAGCGCCAAGGGTGGCATCAACGGTGCGGCTTGCTGCTGGACCAGAATAGAAAATGCCATCCTCCCAGTGTCCAAGGGGAAGCGGCAGCGCACCAGCGTTAAGCTGGATCGCCAGCATCTCTGCCTCGCCGATATTCAGTCCCTCGATAACGCCACTGGCACCTATCTGAGCTTGAACTGTTGGTGCTGAGATAAGCATATTATCGAGGAATATGCCCAGAGGTTCCCCGATGAGTCGTCCTGTGATCTGCGAGAAAAGTTTGGCCCCAGTATCATCCCACTCGAAGCGCACNAAGGGCTCGTTGGTTTGCTGATTGATATCCACGAAGCAGTTCGGCTTGAGATACTTGCCGGTTAGCAGTATCTCCTCGCCTTCAATGGTTCCCGTAGATGGGATCCAAACATTTGCAACCGGTTCATCGATTGCATGATCATATTCGAAGGGGGAGTCCACAGTGATAGTATTGTTGGCTCCGTCCACAGTCTTCACCGTTTTAGCCTCGGCCTCAGGCGAATCCATAGAGCCTACCACAAAGATGTTCTCAATGCCGAACCCTGTGACATCGATAACGGTAATATGAGTATCCTCGACACTCACCGCCTCTGCGAGGAAGGTACTGCCACCCGTAGCCTGCTCCCGGAAAATGAGCTCTGCGGTCCTGCCCACCAGTTCTTCGGCCTCTGTAATGTTGCCAACCCCAGGTAGCTGGACCGAGATACGATCACCGCCTACTATTTGAACAATCGCCTCCGAGACCCCATAGGCATTAATTCGCCTCTCTATGATATCCTTGGCCCCTTTAAGGCTATCTGCCTTCCCACCCTCCTCAAGGCCGGTAAAATCCGCCTCATATACAAGGTTAGTGCCACCAGCGAGGTCAAGCCCCAGCACTAACCCCTCACGCCCACCAATATTGGTCGCAAGTGCTGATACGGAGAAGGCTGCAATTGCAACTATGACTACCAGCGTAATGATCTGCCTTCTGCTCATTTCTCTTCTTCAGACCACCTTAAATTATGTCAACCTTTATTACCCGCCATAAGGCGCTTCTGGACAAAGGAAAGCGCCTCTTCCCTGGTGGAGACCTCGCAATCAGCCTGTGCCTCGCGCACCGCTTCCAGAAGCTCACCAATTTGAGGCCCCGGCGCCATGCCGTAGATATCTATAAGGTCGTGCCCACTTATTAGCTTCGGTAGCGCAACAACGCTCTCATCCTTGAAACGCTCTTCAAGCACGTAAGCCAGGCTATGGGTATGCTCCCTCCACTTATCCAACTCTAAATAGGGTCCTCTTGCTGCCAGATGGTCGGCAAGATTGAGGAAGATGGTATCGATACCCACATCTCCGGTGTCCCTGAAATAGCGGTAAATAGCACGACGAGATGGCGCTTCCCCTCCCATTTGCCCCGGGCGCATATGGTGCCCGACCATCTTGCTTACCATATCCGTCTCGCGAGCGCTGAACCTCAGCCGTTTCATTATCCCCTCTACGATACCTGCCCCCTCCTGGGCATGCCCAAAGAAGCGCATCCTGCCGTTTTCCTCAATCGAAGTGGTCTGGGGCTTGGCTATATCGTGGAGCAGTCCAGCAAGCTTGAGAAGCATCCTCCTCGTATGCCCGACGGATACCTCCTCCTCAAAGTGCTCGGCCAGTGCCTTGGACCAGGGAACAAAAGCTAACAGTTCGTCATCCCAATAAGTCGCGCTCTCTACCCTGAGCACGAACTCTATAGCAGCAACCATCTCAATGGAATGCTCGAAAACATCCCAAAAGTGCTCCTTCGGCTGCTGCGCCCCCTTGGTGGCAGACAGTTCAGGGATAATCATCATTAGCAACCCTAGCTCGTCGAGCAGGCGAAGCGACTCCGCAGCCTTTGGAACGGCTAGAAGGCGACAGAGTTCATCCCGCACTCTCTCGGCGGAGACACTGGTGATAAGCTGGTGATTACGCTCTATTAGGGTTTTGGTCTCGCTTTCGATGGAGAAACCCAACTCGGCTGCCAAGCGAGGCCCGCGCATAAGTCGCAGTGGGTCTTCCTGCAACACCGCCTCACTGACGGCACGCACCTGTCTGCCCTTAATATCATCCCAGCCTTTAAAAGGATCGACAAAGGTAATAACAGAGCCAGCTATTTCCTGTAGGTTTACCGCAATCGTGTTTATAGTGAAATCCCTATCGGTGAGGTCCTCTTCAATATTACCACGGATGGTAGCAAAGTCGAGGTGAAAATGCTTCCCTCCTGGGACAATGACCCTCGCTATTTGGTGTGGCTCGTCCAAAGGAATGTACTTACCACCTATGGTGCTGGCGACATCTCGGGCTACATCCATAGCGCGGGTCCCAACGACGACATCAATATCAACAGTGGCTCGCCTCATTATGGCATCACGAACAAACCCACCAGTGAGGTAGCAATCGATGGAGTGTTCCCCTAAAATCTCCCTCAACCTTAATAGAATTGGAGATACCTCCGTATCTACAAACAAATTTTGCACCCTTCTCAATTAATCTTCCCAACCAAACCTCTCGAGCAGTTTTAAAAAAAGCAGGGCTTTATGGATAGGTCTGTTGAGCCCTGATTTTCAAAGTTCCAAAGTTCTATATCTCNGGTGTTTCAGTCTCCTCTCCTATTCGGTATAGCTTATCTACGCTCTCCAAATGGTCAATGTATAACACGCCTCTAAGATGATCGGTCTCATGCTCAAGGGCCTGAGCGAGTAGCCCCTCCCCTTTAATACGAATCTCCTTCCCGTGCCGATCGAGCCCTTTCGCCGTAACCTTTTCTGAGCGCTTTATCTCCCCTCGATAACCGGGAACACAGAGACATCCCTCCTCAACCAGGCGCTCCCCAGACCTCCTAACAATTTCAGGATTCACCAGAGCCAAGATTTCCTCTCCCGGCAGCTCGATCACGATCACCCGCAGGAGAACCCCAATCTGAGGCGCCGCCAATC
>JGI10211J14876_10001430_pt1 | contig 10461 bp, 16 predicted proteins | sample Etolagsediment_FD_14876 | JGI IMG/M metagenome (IMG submission 14876)
CGCCTATAACATAGTAGTGTCTTCCATCGCTTACATATTGCCAATCATTTTGTTCTAAAACTTGCTCTATATCTTCTGAAGCTTCAAGCTCTACAAAAGAATTTCTTATTTCTTTCAGATTCAAAGAACCATCTTCGGCATTTTCCGCTGCCTGAAAAAACATTGTTCCAGCATCCACACTTACCGCTCTACTCATATTAAACAACCTTTCTTATGTCTTTTTTAGAATAAAATTTAATTCTCTAACTTTATTTTTCTTTCTAAACTCATTTAATAGGTCTAGTTTTAAAACTATCTTTAAAATAATTTCTATTTAAATATTGACCAAATTCAAATTTGTAACTATTTCCTATATATTAACATAGTTTACTTTTAATATATCGACACGAACTCAAAGTGAACTACAACTTTATTTCTTAAAAATATTTTTTACAGAAGACCATCCAATTCCTCTATATTATGTAATATCGAGTTATTTTGCTTTTCTTCTTTATAATGAACAGCCTTCACTTTGCTCCCTTTAACATTCTTATCAACTGCTCTAGCACTTATCTGAGACAAAGTTTCATTATCCATTTCTACTTCTTCTACTTCCTGATCCTGTTTGNNCTTCTGTNCAGAAGCAGATTGATGAATTACGGTAGTTTGCTGAGGAATGCTTTTAAGAGCCTCTAGTAAATCTTCCTTAGATATTCCTCCTCTTCCCGAATTTGCTATAGTTTGAGATAGTTCTTTTATCTCTTTTTTTAATTCATCTATTTCATTAGAAGAATTCTCTCTTCTAACCTCAGAACTAGTATTTGCTATTGGTTTTCTTGGATCATCTTTAACTCTAATTTCTATATCTCCATTAGCCTTAGCAGCTTTTAGATGCCTAGAATTCTCAGATACTTCCCTTTTCATAATCTTATCTAAATCAATAGCCTGTTTAGGCCCTAAAGATATTTTTATATCAGGAAGAGACACATGTTTTTTAGTCTTATTAACAATAAAAAACATAAATTACATTCTCCTCAACCTTGGTAATGGCTTACCATCAGCCTTTAATTCTATTTTACTTTCTTTGCCACACTCAGGACACATATAATAAATAATACCTTCCCTAAAATTTATTTCTAAAACAGGATCTTTATTATATTCCCTGCAATGAGCACAAATAACAGTTATATGCATTATATTTTCCTAAAAAACCTAAGTTTTCCTCTATTATATATCGATATATAAGCAGGAGATAGTTTAATATGAGCCATAAAGAAGTTATAAATAGAGATAAAAGATGGGAAATAATCACGGGAGATGCCCTAACAACTCTAAAAAAGATGCCTAGAGCTATATTCCAAACTTCTATTACTTCTCCTCCATATTTTAACCTAAGAGATTATGAAACAGAAGATCAAATAGGAACAGAAGAATCTCCTACAGAATATATAGATAGAATAGTTACTATCTATAAAGAAGTAAAAAGAGTACTAAGAAGAGATGGAACATGCTGGATAAATATAGGAGATAAGTACGCTTCTCACCAAACATACCCCGATCTCCATATTAAAGATAAAGATCTTATGGGAATACCATGGGAACTTGCTAAAGCACTTAGAAAAGATAGATGGCATATAAGACAAATGATTCCATGGGTAAAACAAAATGCTGTTCCAGAAAAAGCCTCAGATAGACCTAATACTAGTATAGAATATATTATTTTATTAGCAAAGAACAAAACTTATTATTTCGATATGGAAGGAGCCAAAGAATGTTTGGGTATTAAAAGAAACTGGAGAAATGGAGATTCTTTACTTTTTATGGACGTTCCCACCGAAAGACATTTCTTAGAACATCCTGCAATAATGCCAGATGAACTAGCTCGTATCATGCTAAAAACTTCTCTAAGTGAAAAAGGTTGCTGTAAAAAATGTCATACCCCACTAAAAAGAAAAATAAAAAAAACAAATATCCCTGGCAGAACTAAATTCACTAAAAAATCTAAATATTATAGTCAAACAGGTCCTAATAGCGTTACTTCTCTCAGCTCGTATATTAAAGGAGACGGAAGAACTAACACAATTGTTGAAACCCTAGGATGGGAACCTCAATGTAAATGCAACTTTGGCAAAACTACCCAATTAGTATTAGATCCATTCTCTGGAGCAGCAACAACTGGAAGCGTAGCCCTAGAATTAGGACATAGTTATATAGGTATAGAATTATATGAGAATTACGCTAAAGAATCAATACACCGAATAGAAAAACAAATTGCAGCATCAAAAGACCTCTTTAACTCAACAAGGTTTCATACTTAGATATAATGCTTTCTATCTGAGATTCTATACTATTAGCACAAGATGCCATCTTCACTCTCTTATATTCAGAAGCCATTTTAAAGAGATGATTCATTTTTAATCTATCTGCTTGGAATTCAGAAAATATCATCATAAATTGATTAGAATTAGCAATACGAGGAAGATTATATAAGTCACTAATTGACCTCATTTGATTTATTATGTTTTTAAGCTCTTGCTCTTTTTTGTATAATTCTCTCTCCAGATGTTCTAACTTCTTCTCTAACGGATCTATTTTACTCTTATATTCTTTTCGTATTTCCTCTTGTTTAGTAGGATTACCCGTGGCATCAATGAGCTTTTGCATTTTTTTATAAAGTCTATCAATCCTCTTATTTTGATCATTAATAGTCTTCTTTATCTTATTGATTTTAGCTTTTTTGCCCGTCTTGCCTGCAATATCTTGATAAAAATCTATTGCCTTCTGAAGATTATCCCATCTTTTATTTAAATCTGTTTCTCGAAGTTTTTTATCAGCACGACTCAAATTAGATTTTTCTATTTCTTCAAGAGCTTTGTCCTTATTATGTTTTCTAACTTCATTCATATGCCTCAACAAAGGAGGCATATCTTCCTCTGTAGAACCTACAAGATCATGATATCCCTCAGAAAGACTTTTACCGCCAAAATCAAAACCTCTTGTTTTATTTCCAGTTTTTCCTCCCTTTATAATATCACCATGAGGAGGAATAATATTAAAAAAGGCTTTAAAAGCATCTGCTCCATATCTCCCTGTTTCTTTTACACCCTTCAAAAGTGGAATTATGCTTTTGGCATCATATAAAAATTGTCCTTTTGTATTCTTAATACCACCCTTTTCTGGCATCCCGACATAAAGCCAATTTCTCTCTACACTATTATTATTTTCAAACTGAGGTCCTTCAGATCTCTTATCTTTCTTACTTGATATCTTAGCTCTTAAAGGTTGAATCTTAGTTCTATCTATAAAATTATAAACCATTTCTGGAGATTTATATTGCTTATCTAACAAACTCTTTTCTTCAGGAGAAAGATTATCATATATTTCTTCCGAAGGAATTTGTGGATCAAATTGCTTAATCTTATATTTTATGGCACCTATTTCACGAAACCTATCTCTTATTTCTCCCGCTCCAACCCATTGTTCCCAATCAGGGCTCCACTTTGCGGCGCTTTCTTTAGCATAATTCTTGATAATGTCTACAGCTTGAGCAGAAGGTTTTCCTTCATTAAATAATTCCTTTGGATCTTGTCCTGTCTCAAATTCTATCCTTTTAAAAAGCTCAGCCAACGCGTTCTTAGGAATACCAGCCTTCTTCCCGTTACTAAGGAAAGTTATATAATCTTCTGATGAATTTGTGTCTATTAAAGGATTACTTCCATCCTTTGGTTTAAAAAAATTATCTACTCCCTCTTGAGCTACATTAAGGGCGATAAGTACTCTGTCTGCCATATCACTGTATTTGACTTTATCATCTAATTTACCCTGATCCTCTGATTCTCGAATCAATTCTCTAAAAACATCCTCCCCAATACGAGAAGCTTGAGACATAACCTCTTGAAGATAAATATCAGAAAATAATGCTGTCATCTCTTCAAATGCACTTCTTCTCCTATTCAGATAATCTTCATTTGTTTCAGTAGTTTCAGGAGTAACTTTTTCTAATTGAGAAACAGGGATTGTATTATCATAAAGACTTCCTCTGGAATCATCGTCATCCTTCTTATTACCCCCTATCTGAGCTGGCCTATCCTTCTCTTGTCCTCTTCTACTAGAAGNTCTTGTAACCCAATCAACTATTTTTTTGTCATTACCTTCGATTTTCTGCATTAGAATATCTAGAAGATCGGTCATGTGCTCAGACATCCATATAGTCATGTTTCTCTTGTCTGCATATCCCTTCATCATTTGCCTTGCGATATCTGCATTTACTTCATTCTGAGACATAGGAACACTTATACCAAACTTGTTTTCTAAACTTTTTATATTCTCTGGAGTAAATAATTCATCAGGAATCTCTTCGGGATATTGTAAAAAGAAATTCATTCTTTGATCATAAGAAGAAGAACTATCAGTAATCGGCCTAAAACTCTCTTCAACCATCAAATCTAATTTAATAGAAGCGCTAGAACTGTAAATATTATTCTTAATATCCGTTTCTTTAGGATAATATTTCAAAGATAATATAGCCAATGCTTTCCAGTATCCATCACTTTTATAAAATTCATTAACAAAAGGATTACCACTTTTTTTCGACTCCTGCCCCTCTTCATTAGAACCCATAGACTTTCTTGTCTCATCTATCATTCTTTGAATAAAATTATTACTATTTTCTGGAGATACACCAATAGCATTAGATATAGCATCTCTAAGAAAAGCCCATTTATTAGCGTCTTTTGTTACTTGGTCTGTTAAAAATTCTGATGGAACAACATCTATAAAATGATTTTGCTGACTTTTAGCAATAAACTTATTAACTTCTTGCTCGAATGAAGATTGAGAATTATCGGTTTGAACAAAAGGAGAGATAGTAGAGCTCGGAGAATATCCTCCAGGAACCTTGTTATATTGATTTACAAGCCAATCAGAAAATCCAGCTGGAGCAACCTGAGGATTCTGTTTATAAAAATCTATAGCTTCTTGATCATAACTGGAAAAATCTTCAGCAAACTTTCTTCTTTTAAGATTAAAAGTTATATCCTGCTGAGACTTCTTAATACGACTAAATATCCTCTTTAATATATCCATGCTATCTCCATGTAGATAGAATACCCCTATTTATACATCTTATGTATTAATAAATTCTACCTAAAATCCTTCTTATCTTTGATCTTTTTTATATCTTTCTTCAATTTCGGCAACAATTGGGTGCCTTACTATATCTTCTTTTGTAAACTCTACAATACCTAACTTATCTATATTAACGAGCCTCTCGCAAGCATCTACAAGCCCATTTTTATGCTTAATGTCAGATTGCAAAGGGTCTCCTGTTATAACAACTTTGCAATTCTCTCCAATTCTTGTCAAAAACATTCTAATCTGATCTGGCTTAGTGTTCTGGGCCTCATCTAAAAGAACAAATGAATTTTTAAAAGTCATACCACGTTGAAAGGCAAGAGGTAAAGTCACAATATTCTCAGATTTAATAAGACCCTCAATCTGCTTCTGACTAAGATAATCTGCTAAAAAATCAAAAATTGGATACATATAAGGATGAATTTTTTCGTGCAAATCTCCAGGAAGAAATCCGAGATTTTCACCATTAGCCTCAACACAAGGTCTTGTAAAAATTAACTTACTATAACGACCTATTGTAAATTCTCTAAGACCACTCACTACAGATAACATGGTTTTTCCCGAACCTGGAGGACCCTGGACAATAGTTATCACATTTTCTTTAATAGATTTTAAAAGTTCTTTTTGATGTTGACTTCTGGCAGTAACAGATATTCTGCTTTTTTTTCCATTGCCATTCATTTTGTTTCCATTCTCATATACGCCATTTTCCCCGTTCTTTTTTCTTTTTGACATACACGACCTTTATTTTAAATGAACATTATTTATCTAATTCAGATATTCCCTCCTCAGATATCAGAAGACTAACATTAGGATTTTCCCGACAAGGAATTGCATCAATCCCTGATAAAATATGCTGAATATCATCTAAATGATATTTACTCATTTGCTCTACTACAATATCCCAAAATTTGGTTGGGATAAATACACTCTTTCCTTTTAATACTTTCATCCTTAAATTAAGAACATCAAATCCATATCTCTCTTTTAATTCATCCAATATTTCATCTATTTCATTTCTGTAAAAAACATCTCTCCATGCACCCCTATCATAAGAAGTGTTTATAGAGTCTTGCTCAGAAAGGGATAAACTACTAAAAATAACTGAACGCTGATATTCGGAAAGAGAGCGAGCATAATGCCAATACTCACCAAAATCTTTAAAAATAGATCCTTTGATCATAGTTGTTACTCCTGATAAACAGTAATACTAATTTCCAATAATATCAATAGCTACTGCATGATGAGTTACAAACATCATACAATTAACTCCATTATCATCCAAGAAAGCTTGTAGTTTCTTCTCAATATCTTGTATCTGGTTCTCTGAAGCTGGATTTGATTCCGTGCCAACTCTAACCAATAAAAACTTTCCTTCGATATCCTCATACTGAGTTATCTGAGGAGCCTTCTTCTTTACTGTCTTTTTCTTAACCGTCTTTTTAACCTTTGAATCATTTTTAATTTCTTCTACTTTATTATCTTCTTGTTTTGACATAATAAATCCTTTATTAAATTTTAATCTTCTTGGGTTCTACTTTAATATCACCTTGGTCTAAAAGCCATGTGTTATTTTTACTAAGTTTACTATCACAATATTTTTTTATCATCTCAGGATCTAATCTAATTACCTTACCCTCTAAAATAAAAACTTTTAAATCTTTATTTATATCTTTTGTCATTGGGTGATTCTGAATAATTAACTCTCTTAAATAAGAACTGGGCAAAAACATAAAAGATGCACCCTGAAATGCGAACATTTTTGCTTTTCTTTTTTCTTCATCTGTTAAAGCCATTTTTTTCTCCGTATCTGTGTTATTACTATATTAAAATATCGTCTTAAATGCCTTTTTCTATTAAAATAAATGCCATTTTGACGCTGACTCTGCCAAATAGTCAAAATACTTATTTTCTGAAATGCCGTTTTTTTAAACAAAAAACACTATTTTTTAATCTGGCACAACATTTGCATATATATAAAATAGTAAAAGAAAAAATAATAACAATTTTTTAAGGAGTATTGAAATGTTCGAATTGATCAAACGACCAAAAACAAATAATAAACTCAGAGCACTGGATCTTCTCGGTAGAGACTTCGATGACTTCGGAAAACTTGTAGATGATATGTTCCATTTTCATGGATTCCCAACAATAGGAGGTCTATCATCTCCAACATTCTCTCCGTCGCTAGACTTTGCTGATAAAAAAGACAAATACGTTGCAACAATAGAATTACCTGGATTAGAACAAGGAGATGTTGATATTTCTCTAGATGAAGATGAAAACCTCCTAACAATTAAAGGCGAAAAGAAGAAAGAAAAGAAAGAAGAAAATGATGATTACTACGTCTGCGAAAGAAGCTATGGTGCATTTAGGAGAGAAATTCCTCTACCAAAAAATATAAAGAAAGATAAGATAAATGCATCGTTTAATAAGGGGGTCCTAACATTAGATCTACCAAAAGAAATAGAAAAGCAAAAAACGAGAAAAAAGATTGAAATAAAAGAAAGTCCATAAATTACTCGATTAAGGCGCTAAAAATGCCCTGAACTCATCTGAATTCAGGGCATTTTTTATTTTAAAAATCTTCGTGTCTATCTAATTCAAACGGATCACTACGAGCAGATTCATAATCATAATAATTCTTTTCTACGTCCCTGATATCCTCTTCGATCTTATCTTCGAAAACCTCAGCTAATAAATTCAGCAAATTTGGATCTGTAATAAAAGGACCATACTGATTCCCCTCCCATTTCTGAGCCTTTGTGATCCTTAAGTTAGAAATCCAATCTTCATCTCTATCATAATCGTAATCATAATATAAATAATAAGGGCCGAGTCCATGATAAGTGCTTGTCTCTGTCTCTCCAGTATGTTTCTCTGTACCTGTAGATTCATTGCCTCCTGGAATGTCTCTTTCTCTCAAATCTCCAGGCAAACCAGGATCTCCAACTGGAAGATCATCCCATCCTGCTTCTTTTCTTATATAACTATTAGTTCTTATAATTTTCATTTTAACATCTCCAAACTACAATTTCCATATTTATCTTCTATTTTTATCGTTTTTTCCCTCTAAAAAAATTAAGCCACACAAAAAAATGTATGGCTTAATTATATAGTCTCTACTCGTTCAAAAGCGTACTATGTCCCATCACCAGATTCCTCTGGCTCAGAGTCCTTATTTTTCTTATTGCCTTTTTTATCCTTGGAATCATTTTTCACATCTATAATCCATTGCAATAAAGTAAAAATAATCGCAAGCCCCGCTATAGCCCCAGTAAATAAAATAACTTCTGTTACCCCTGGAGTTGCAGCTAATAAATAAATTAATATCATAGCCATTGCTATAATAGTGGCTTTTCGACTCACTTTATTTGCCAATATCTCAAGGACATTCGTAAAAGGAATCTTAACATTCGCGTTTTGGGATGCTATATTCGTCTCTTTTTTCTCATCATCTGCCATAATTACCCCCTTACTTAAAAGAGTTTTAAAATATATACTCTAATATCTTCTTAAACTATCTAAAAAATCCTTTACAAAATTTGATTAAAATCCCTTTATCTTCTCTATAATACTGGTAGTTGAACACCCCTCTATATAAGGTATTCTGTAAACCTTTCCACCATAACTCTTTACAAACTCACTGCCTACAATTTCTTCCTCTCCCCAATCTCCACCTTTAACAAGGACATCTGGTTTAATCTTCTTGATTAATTCTATTGGAGTTTCTTCTTCAAAAATAAAAACGGCATCAACAGATGACAACTCAGTAAGTAATAATAGTCTATCCATTTCTGGGATTATAGGTCTTTCAGGACCTTTATTTTTTCTTACTGAAGCATCGCTATTGATGCCGACTACTAGCTGATCTCCATATTCTCTGGCTTTCCTGAGCAATTCTACATGCCCTTTATGCAAAATATCAAAACAACCATTTGTGAACACAGTCTTCATTCAATATCTTCTTTTTCCTCACCAGAATCCACCTCTTGTTTTTGAGCCTTCTCTCTCTGGATCGCCTCATACACTTCCTTGCGGTGAACCGAAATCTCACGGGGAGCATTTATTCCAAGACGAACCTTGTCACCTCTGACATCCACGATAGTGATCTCAACGTCATCCCCAATGATAATGGATTCATCCTTCTGTCTACTCAATACTAACATCTTTTTCTCCTTATACTAAAGATTTTGAAATATTATCTTCGCAATTTAGATAAACAACAATGTTTAAATTTTATCCCACTGCCACATGGACACTTTTGATTTCTTCCTATTTTGTTTCTAGGAATTACAGGCTCTACTTTCTTCTCCTCTTTCTTCTCTTTTTTCTCAAATATAGTGTCTAGAACAGAATCAATATCTGTATATGGTTTTTCATTCATAAGCTGTATCTCCAATTCTTTATTGTTTTCTTTATCTTTTATAAATATCGGATTATTTGCATTAAATAAATAAATTAAACACAATATAACCAGTATAAAAATTAAAATATGAAAGAATATTTGAGTCTTAGTATTTTTTTCATCAAATTCAAGCATCAACTAAACAATCTACTAAATTCTTTCCTCAAAAAAATATCAACTCTATTTTATTCGTCTTCCTGCCAAAATAAATGACCTATGATTACCCCAATACATATAGGAAGAAATCCTACAGGACCGAATACCGACCAACTGTAAATTAATATACCAACCACTATAGCCACATCTATGAATTTAGGCAATAATTTATGAACCCATTGAGATATAGTCTTTTTCTTCTTAGCGTATAAAACTATATCAAGAATTCCTACCGCTAATAATATTATCAATGCAGCGGCAACCTGAGTATACCATGTCAACACTAAAGCAGCTATAATCAATGCTGCCCCAATTTGCTGAGCTCTAAAATCCTTAGAGAACATAACTTTTAATCTTTCTTCTGAAAAGTACTCTTTGATTTTTTCACTTATACTACCCATTTTTGTCTCCTTATAAAATTTAAAATATATTACTTATATATTCTATATTTTAGGGACATTTACCTCTTTGAAACGAGATCCTATCTGTTTATCAAAGATATTGTAGATAACCTGTACAGCACTGTCTTCATCTGACCCTTCGGCTCGAATAGTTACTTCGTCCCCTTCCTCTACAGTCAGCATAATTGTCTCCATAATACTCTTGGCAGACGCTTCTCCCTTCCTGCTGACCAAAACGATGTCTGATTCGAACTTAAGAGCGGCATCTACGACAAGCATAGCGGGTCGCATATGTAATCCATTCTCATTATTACATGTCACTTTAAGTTCCTTCATTTTCTATTTGTTCTCCTATAAATAATTTTACTCATTAAACAACTATTA
>JGI10211J14876_10001431_pt1 | contig 10454 bp, 9 predicted proteins | sample Etolagsediment_FD_14876 | JGI IMG/M metagenome (IMG submission 14876)
GTTATGATAAAGACATATGGAAAATTTTTTTTCAAGTCTATTTAAAACATATTCACCAACAAAATCCTAAATTATTTATTTATTTAATAAAGCGTAAAAAAAATTATGATACTTTTTTATTGTATTTACCAAAGCAACATTATTTATTTTCCCGAAATAATATGGAAATTCGAAATTTATTTGCTGAACTCACAGCTTTATTAACAAATAGTCCAAAAAGTCATCTTTTATTAAATAAAAGTTTACCTTCCATTCAAATGAAAAAAATGAATGCTGGTGAATTAAAAAAACGAATGGTCGCTATCAATAATACAGAAATTGAAAGGTTTTTATATAGTGATACACATTCCCTTGTCAAATTATGTTTAAATGAAATTTATATGCATTTGAAAATAAATCACATGAATATTCAAAATTGTTTTTTTTGGTATCTTTATTTAGAAAAAAATAAAGAAATACATAAAATAGAAGAATCAAATAAAAGTAAATCAGTGCTCCATTTTTTTGATGAAGAAAAAAGAAAAAATAATCAAGAAAATCAAGATGAATTATTAAAATCTCATTGGTCATATATTCTATGGAGTATTATTTTATCTTTCCGTTCTTCAATGAATAAATATGATAAAGTATTATTGGAAAAACTTGAAGATTATTATAAAACGAATTTTAAAGTCAGTCAAATTACAAGTAAAAAATATATATTTTTATATTGTTTTATGGTTATAAAAATAATATATCTTGGAAAAAACCATTAATTTATCAAGAACATATTTATATTCAGTCAAATGCAAATATAAATAATATGTATTTAAATATATTAAAAAATATTTATAAATATTTAAATGATGAACAACAAGATTTATATTTTAAAAAATATTATAAAATAATTAACGATTATTTACCAAAAGATGAAAATATGAAAAAAGATAATTTGGATAATATTCATGAAAATTTAAATAAAATATTATATCAAGAACATGATTTTGTGAATAATCGAACATCGAAACAAAATAAAAATCAAGAAATAAAGAATCAGCAAAATGCACAAAATCAAGAACAAATTGATGATAAAAAACCAAATTTAATCAGTAAAAATAAAAATTTAAAAGATGTATATGATGAAAAAGAAGAAAAAATGAAGAAAAAATTAGATTTATTTGTGAATTGCTTTATACAGAAAAAACAAGTCAAGTCTTCTTCCTCTATACCATCTCCTAAAAAAAATGTATTTGATTATTATCAACAAGAACAAAATAGACCAGAAGAACATAAATATATTGATTATGATCATACTTCCAAGAATAAAGGCAAGTATAAAAAAGAACTCTTGGATAAAAATTCGATTATTAAATTATGATTTATAAATTTTATACACCTCTAAGCGAATGTGTAAAATGCTTAATTTTTTATAATAATTTCAAATAATATATATATATATATATTGTATGGTATTAAAGAAAAATAGAAAATCACCTTCCAAATCAGCCACATTATATGAAGAAGGTGTGATTGAATGGGGAAATGATAGTGAGTTATGGGCTGTAAAAAAATATAAAAATGGTACTAAAAGATGGACTCCATATCATAGTGCAGAAATTTTTGGATATACTCCATTAACTGCTAAAATTCTTAAAAAAAATATCAATAAACCAATCATAGTATTTGAAAGACAATTTGAATATAATTTTCCGAAAAAAAGAAGTGATTTTGATGTTAAATATTGTTTTACTCCTTCTGGGGATGCTGAATTATATAAAAAAAAAAAAACAAAAGTATTTAATAATTGGTTAAAAAATAAAAATTATATTGTAAAAGAAAATGATGTTTTTATTATTAAGGGTACTATGAAATCCAAAGATATAGACGCTACACTTCAGGTTTCTCCTAAGCCTTCTGAATTAGTTAGTACAAATTTAATGAATACACAAGCATTTATAAAAATTTCTAAAGTTGTAAAATAAATATCAACAAGTACAAGTATAAGAAAAAACTCTTGTATAAAAATTTGATTATTCAATTATGATTATTAAATCAAAAAACAATTCAAAAATTAAAACAGAAAATAAAATACGTATTTTAGGTAATTTATATATTATTTATATATAATTTATATATAGTAGTATGAAAATAATAGATACTATAAATAAATATCTTGTTATTTTTTTTGATGTTGTCATAGGACCTTTGAACAAAAATAGTTTATTATTCTATGCTATCTATTTTTTAATATTTTTCTTACTTTATTTTATTCATACATCCAAGACAAGTATTAACATATTTAGTTTTTATGTAAATCAACTGAAGAATAATCCTTTTTATTTACGTTTGCTTTATGGAATAAGTATATCTATTTTTTGTTTATTATTTATTGGTATTATTTATATTTTATTTTTTGTAAAAACAGATGCACCTGTTTTAAAAACATCTATTATTACAGGGTATATTTTTATTATCTTTATCATGAATTATATATTTACTGGTTTATTGAAAAATGAAATTCAAAAATTACCGCCTATATTCTTTAAAATAATGGATTACGTGTATTATATTATGAATACTATTTTTTATATTTTCTTTTTCTGTTTATTTATTTATAATATTAACGAAAAAGTAAATTTAGAAGTATTTGTTGCTATGGAGCTTGTAATATTATTTTCTTGTTTGTATTTAATTAATATTATCTATCATGTTAAAAAAATTAATAAAACCTTAAATAAAAATAGTTATTTATTCTTAACGTTAAATTGTTTCCATAATAGTTCTAAGGAACGTTTTAATAGTGATAATGATTATAATCCACAGTTAGGAGAAATAAGAAAAGAATATGGATCAAATTATTTACGATTAATGGGTAATATTCCCGTAGCTTTTTATAATTCTACCAAAAAAATTTACCAAAATTTAAATTTATGTGATTTTTATTATCCTGGTGCCGCATATTCCTATTTAGGCGATAGTCCGTTAAATGGAAAACCAAATATAGAGGCTTTAGAAATTGCACTATCTAAATTTAAAGTACGTATTATTACATTAGATATTTATTCAAATATTGAAGATCAATACAGTCCTCGTGCAGATCCTGTCGTTCGCTGTAAAGATATGGCGGAAGGTGCTCGTCCTCTTTCCTTAAAAGAATGCTTTGAAACAATCAATAAATGGGCATGGCTAGTAAATAATAATAATGAATATTGCTATCCATTTATACTTGTAATGAATTTTCATTTTGAATATAATGAAAATATGTATATCAAAATTTATGATTTTATTATGAAATCTTTTTCTAAATATTTAATGGACCGTAAATATAGCTTTGCAGGTCGTAATGGACAAGGAAATATATCTTTGGCACCTATGGCAGATTGTATTGGAAAATTAATTTTAGTATCAAATAAATATCCCACTAAAACAATATTAGATGAACTAATTAATGCTTCTACAAATGATTTGACAAATGATTTTAAAATTTTAGAATATAAAGGAGATTATGTAGATTATAATAAAGTTGGTATTTCTCAAGATTATAATAAGAATAATTTGGTAAAAGAATCTAAGTTTAATATGCGTTTTTTCCAGTCAGAACCAAATGCAACTTATAAAAATAACGCTCAACCAAAAGCAGGTTTATTTAATCCTAATTTTCAAGATATTGCTCAATATGGTATACAAGGTACATTAATGTATTTATTTGTACCTGATGAGAATTTAAATAAATGGCATTTGTACTTTAAAAATAAAAGTAATTATGACCCAATTTTGAAAGATCAATCATTACGTAATATACAAGGTAAAGTATTTGAACCCCAACAACAAAATCCTGTTACTGGTATTCAAAAACCTCAAAAATATTGTGTTGCTCCAAATGGATTAATGACAACGCATAGAAGTAATTTATCAGGAGGAGATACGAATCCATCATGTCAAGCTGAAGATGATATCGATACTAGTTATAAAGTGAATACTGGTATAGATGTCTAAATTTAAGTTTATTTTTTATAATTAAATCAATATTTATTTTTTCAAATAAATAAAAATATTTTTTCTAGTATAATAGTAAGATGAATTCAAATAATAAGAATACACAGAATAATAATTCAAATAATTTTTTATTAGGAATAGCACAGCCAATTCAAAGAAATAATAGAGGTAATTCTAGTAATAATTTAAATAAAAATATTAATAGAAACAATAATGCCATTAATAGAAGTAATTCTGGTAATAATTTAAACAAAAATAATAATAATAATAATGTCAAAAATAATTCAAATGCTAGAGTAATGAATAATCAACCTCAAACAATGACAAATTTAAGAAATAATTCCAGCAATAGTATGAGAGGATTTTTTAATAATTTAGGAAATCAACCTAATAATCAAAGAATTCCTAAAAATAATAATAACAATATTATTTCACAATTAAAAAATATGCAACAATCTTTAAAAGTAAAAAATAATGGAAATAAAAATAATTTAGTCAATACCAAAAATATGTTAATGAGCATTATAACAAAATTAGAAACCAATATTGAAACGTTTAATACAAAAACAAAAAATTTCAATCAAGAAAAGAAATTAATTCAAAATATGAATCAACGTGAGATTACCAAATTAAAAACAATCATTAAAAATTTATATAAAATTATTCAAAAAATATATACAATTACTACAGTTCCTAATAATAATAAAATTCAATTATTAGAAAATTTAAAAGAAAACATTGAAGAAAATCCAGTTTTATTAACAAATATCAATAGTATTATCCAAAATCAAAATGTTGTATTCAATAATCAAGGACAAATAAATACTGTTAATAGTAATAATTTAACCATTACAAATATGTTAAATAATCCAAATGAATATAATTTAAATGAAAATAATCATGCATCAAATAAAAATAATAAAGTAAATAAAAATGCAAATAATAATAATAATAATAAATCAAACAGCAATAATAATGCAAACAACAATAATGTAAATAATAATAAAATAAATAATATGAGTAATAATAATAGAACGAATACAAACAATACGAATAAAAATAACATGAATGCCGATAAAAATAAACAACCAAAGAATAATTCATATAATAAAAAATTATCATCTACGAATAATTCAAATTTAGTTAAAAAAATTAAAAATCATAAAATAAATCAATCAACCGCAAATACTAATTTACGATCTTTTTTACAATAAAAAGATCGTAAATTAAGGTTGTAAAGATGTAAATAAATGAGCATCTTTTATATCAAAAGGTAAAACTTGTAATTTATCTAATGGAATGCGTAATTCTTCTATTTCCTTTTGTAAATTTAGCAAATATTGATACGTATAATGAATACTATTTGTTTGATTCATTATTTTGAGTAATTTAAATTTTTTTTTGATCGATAACTTTTTTTGATTAAATAACTTGAAAAATTTTTCTTTTTGATGTTGTTTTATTGTAGTATCGTGATAAAAGTGAATGAGTATAAAACTATATTTTTTTTCATCAAAATCTTCACAAAATCCTTTTGCTTTCCAGTAAGTTGGATCCGTTAAATTAATGTAATCATCACGTATTTGAAAAAATAAAGCTAATTTATTTAATAAATTTCTGTATTGGACATATTCACTATGAATTATATTATTTGTTAATTCATAAAAAATTTCAATAATAATTGTAAATAATTTACCCGTTTTATTTTCAATCATATAATAATATTCTTGGATTGATGGAATTTCTTTTTGATATGTCCAATAAACATCTAATTGTTGTCCTAAATTCATTAAATATAGCATATTTAATATTTTATCACTAAGTAAATAGTGTACGTGCATTTTAATAACCTTGGGATCTAAAAAGCGATATTCTTTTTTCTTTTTTTTAAAAATATCGTAATCAATAATATTTAATACCTGATGATTATATTCCTTTAATTTTTTGAATATAAATAAAGAAGCTGCTCCAATACTCATAGGAATACCATATTTTAAATGACATGTAGGTGCATTTCTTCGTAATTTTGAATTATCTTGTATATCGTCAATAATTAAGCTTGCGTTATGTAGATCATCAATAAATTGATATGTAAAACGAATTAAATCTTGATTAATATTAAATTTTTCACCTACTGAAAGAGTAATACTTTTACGTATATTTTTTCCAGGTAAATTTTTATAATAAATTACGGGTTCCAAAAGATTATTTAAAACGGAATCTGTTAAAACATGTAAATTTTCTTGACTTTTATCTTCGGAAAGTTCAGGAAGACTAAAATAAGTTTCAGGAAAAAAATTGGAAATCTTGTCCATAACCCATTCCTGGATTAGTAAATATATTTTCTTAAAAACACCATAATGTTTTTTATAAAAATATATAAGTAATAATAAGAATAATAATAATATATAAACCTTGCTCATTAACTATAATAAACAGAATAAATATTTAAAATAGACACGTTCTTTAAGTTATCTACTATTTATAAGACAAATAAATAGTATTTAATTTGTAAATTTTATTATCTTATTTATAATGTAATAGATTCTTCATTTATAGTAGTACTTTGATTTATTTCATCGTTATGATGTTCAACATTATTATTTTGATTTATTTTATCACATTCTTGATTACTATTTTCTGTAGAAATATTTTTCTTCTTTTTATCAAAACAAGTCTGACATATCCATAAGCTATTATTTTCATCTTGATCACCATTACCATTGCATGTTTCACATATATTTTCACGTTTACAGCTAAAACATATATTGCATGTTTGCAGTTCATGACATACTGAGCAATTAAATTCACCGTCTAAGCTATTCTTCTCGCTTAGTTGATCAATAGATGTATGTCTTGTATTAGATTTTTGGGATGAAATACTATTATTTTCTGAAATTATTTCTTGGATAAAATGAGAGTTTATATTTTCATTATTCTGAGAATAATACATTAAATTTTGTAGATTATTATGAGATGATAAAATATTTTGCTTTTCATTTATTGAATGATTATCGTCAGATTGATTATCTATATCTGAATGATTTTCTTTATCTTGGATTTCACTATTATCAAAGGAATAAAATTTCCAGTTATCGGAAATTAATGATTCTTTATTGGTATGAAAACAAGTTCTACATATTATAAATTCTTCATTATTTGGTAAAATCTTTCGAAGCAGTTTTATTTTTTCATGAGGATTATGAAATGACTCATCACATAATTCGCATTCTGTTAATTCCTGATTACTATATTCATTATTTGCATCACTTTCTTCATCACTGTCCTCATTCATATTATTATCTTCACTTCTTTCATCATTATTACTATCATTATTAGATTCATCTTCATCACTACTAATTTTTTTATAATTGCTTTTTTTATTAATCTTTAAAATAATATTCTTTTGACATTGAAAAAATGTTTTTTTTTTTTGAGAACTATTTTTTAATAATAAAATCATATCTTTTTTATCAATCATTTCAAAATATTCAATATTTTCATCAATTATTATTGAAAAAAATAAAGAATCTAAAGATGATAAATAAACTTTTATAAAAGGAACTCTTGTCTTCTTTGAAAAATTACCACATTGAAAAATGGTTTGTGCATTATATAATTTGTAAGACAAAGATGATTGAAAAGCTATATTATTTAGTAATATTTTCAACGAAAAAATATTATTTTTTGATATTTTTAATTCTTTATCAAATTTTTTATTAAAAATATTCATATAAATATGTTTAATAAATACGACTTAATTTTTAAATAGAATAGTATAATTTTTTATAAATAATTTAATTCATATTATAACCAATAGGATAATTTAATCCTTGAGTATTATATTCCCCTTCAAAAGTAGCAACAGGTTTGCAGAGATCACCTACTTTTTGATGTTCGGGATTATAATTTTGTAAACATTCAGTTCTATTTAAAGAATTATCCATCATAGAATTGGAAGATTCTTCAGAGCTAAATGTTTCTTTCATTTTAGAATCACCAAATTGATTATTTACTCCATTATCTTGATCTTCTTCATTAAAATCCATAGATCGAGAAGTAAATAAATTATTATTAAATCCTTCCATTTCATCAGATGGTTGATCAGAAAATTGATTATTTACGTCCATTTTTTGATCTTCAGCATTAAAATCCATGGCTGAGGAATCAATCATATTATTATTGTATTTTTCCATTTCTTCTGAATGATGTTGATTAGTAGGTTCATCAGATTCACCATCGTATTCTGAGTTATCCATACTATCTTGACTATTCATCATACTTTCAAAATTTTCCTTATTAAATTTTACAGATAATAAATAAGACATTGCTAATAATAAAGCAATTAAGTAACTTTTTTGTGATACATATAAGATTAATAAAAGAACGATTACACGAACAATACCGAATTCATACATATTAGAGAAAAAATCATTAATATTCATAAAAATGCAGGTATTATATAAAAATAGTATAATTACTACGATCCAGTATACAAATTCATTATCTAAAAATTTCAAAGAGTTTCTTATTCCTTTACTAAAATTGTTAGATTCCATATTTCTTATAAATTAAAATAAGATAATTTTTTCACTAAATTATATTTAATTAAATTAAATTTATTTACCATTTTTTTCTCATAAATCTAATTATTTTCTAATTATATATCAGTATGAATCAAAATATATGGGGTTCGCACTTATGGTTTAGTCTCCATACAATTACTTTTACTTATCCTTTAAAACCAACATATACTGAAAAAATAGAATTTCGAAATTTTTTTTTAGCTTTACAAAATGTTATTCCATGTTCTGTTTGCAAAAGAAATTATAAAAGACATCTCAAAGAAAAACCAATTGAAAAACATTTAGAAACACGAAAGGATTTAGTATATTGGCTTATTGATATTCATAATATGGTAAATGCTGAAATAGGAAAGAAAATTCTTTCTTATGAAACGGTGATAAAAAAATATGAGAATGTATATCAAAAAAATTTACTTGAAGTAGATCATTGTTATTCAAATTCCAATGATAATACTCAATTGTGTAAACAGTTGTATATGTATTTTTTACTATTTTTAATCATTATTTTCATTATTTTTATTACAAAAATTTCTATTATTAAATAAATTTCTATTCCTACCAGAAATTCTATTCCTACGGGAAGTTATATTCCTAAAGGAATTCTAAAAATTGATTAAGAATTTCTTTGAAATTAATGATAGTTAATCGAATAGTATTATGTAAAGTATAAAATACATTTCTTTTTTCAATATTATAATTTCGAATTTTCTGAGAACCTTCTTCAAAAGAATACCAGTTTATATCTCCGATTTCTATTTTTTGATTAATATTTTCAGGATCTAATCCTAATTTTTTATGTATATTATTTATTTGTGATATATAATAGATATGTTTATATTTACTATAATTAGTAGATAAATATATTTCTTCTAATGGGTTCATATTTAAAATATGATAATCATTAGGTAAAAAATTTGTTTCTTCTTCAAACTCTCTTTTAGCACAATCTACATTTTTTTCTTTTAAATTTCGGCGACCCTTTGGAAATCCCCATTCTGGTTCTGGATATTTATAAACTCTTCGTGAATTTTGTATAATAGTTTCTAAATTAATAAAAATATTGATTTCATTTTTCTTTGTATAATATCCTTTTTTTAAAATATTAAATTTAGCTTCTGAATTTTTATATTCATTATTATTATTTTTTTTATTATATTCCCATAATTTATTCCATAAATCATGAAAATCCTTTGTTAATAACATATCTTTTTCTTCTTCACTAATTAAATTCAAAATATTTTCTAAGTAGGTAGTATTATCTAAATCGTATTTTCCTCGCATAAATTCTACATAATTTAAACTATTTTTACGACGAATAAAAAGATAATCTACAATAGAGTCTAATTCATCAATGTTAAAATTGGTCATTATATTTTTTATTTTTTTTAATTTATTAATTTCATCTAATGAAAATAAGTAGTTATTTTGAATTTTTTTTGAATAATTGATAATATCATTCATATTTAATGGTATTTTTAAGCGAATACATATAATACCCAAGCTAATAATTGGTTGTAGACATTTTTTAATCACATGTCCTTTTTTACCACAATTAAGGCAGTAAATATTTATTTCATTAGAGGTACTCAATGAATTAACGGAAGAATTATTATCAATATATTGTATGAGATGTTTCTTTGGCAATGTAGATTCAATTGATGATTGTTTTTGTATATGCTGTTCTGTCTGCAATTCTATTGTAAAATCATTTTGTTTTTTATTTTGATTTTTATTTTGATTAGGTACATATTCTTCCTTTTCATATTTGGATAATTTAGGAAAAGAAGAGTTAAAATTCATGATATATAATAAAATTAATAAAATAAACTTTAAACCAAAAAAATATTTTTTTATCTAATTAAATGGTAAGGGAATTAATATGAAAAATTTTAA
>JGI10211J14876_10001432_pt1 | contig 10453 bp, 5 predicted proteins | sample Etolagsediment_FD_14876 | JGI IMG/M metagenome (IMG submission 14876)
ACTGTTTATCCAACAGTATCATAAAAATCTTTGATAAATAAGTAAAAAACAACTGGAAATGTCAGCAATCATAACTGATCAACTTCGTATATTAAATGCAAAAGANTTTGTTGCTAGTGTAGCATCCACTAGCAATTCTTATTATGCATTTGTGGGATTGCCTAATGCAACTGAGGTAAGTTCTACTTGGGATACCGATCCACCAGATCCTAGAGATAATTTTGATGAAGAGAACAATTATTGGGACACAATGATTGCTCTGAAGAAAATTGGTTCTTCAGATGTTAAGCAAGTTGTTAGAAAAGTGACTTGGCAATCTGGTGTCACTTATGACATGTATAGGCATGATATCAAGGCAGAGAATCCTTCTAAACCTTCAAATGCAATTAGTTTGTATGATGCAAATTATTATGTAATGAACTCGGATTATAGAGTTTATATTTGTCTTCAAAATGGAACTGATCCAGAAAATCTTTCAGGAAGAGCATCTCTTGACGAACCAACTTTTACTGATTTAGAACCAAGAGAAGCAGGGACAAGTGGAGACGGTTATATTTGGAAATATCTTTATACTATTAGTCCAAGTGACATTATTAAGTTTGATTCTACAAACTTTATGCCAGTTCCTGCTGATTGGGAAACTAGTAGTACAAATGCAGCAGTTAGAAACAATGCTGCAACAAGTGGGCAACTTAAAATTGTAACCATTACAAATAGAGGAGTTGGACTTGGTACAGCAAATAGAACATATACAAGAATTCCAATCAGGGGAGATGGAACTGGTGCAGAAGCAACTGTTGTAATTAATAGTAATTCTAAAGTTGAATCAATTACCATTTCTTCTGGTGGTTCTGGATATACTTATGGAACTGTAGATTTAGCAGGCGGTGGTGCTCCTACTGGTTCTACGAATCCAATATTTAATGTTATTATTCCGCCCCAAGGAGGACATGGTGCGGATATCTATAGAGAACTTGGAGCAAGAAATTCTTTAATTTACTCTAGAATTGAAAATGACACGGAAAATCCGGATTTTATTACTGGAAATCAAATTGCAAGGATTGGAATTGTTCAAAATCCACAAGCTTATAACTCCACAGAAAATCTTGATTTAGATAAAGCAAGTGCTGTTTATTCTCTTAAATTAACCGGAGCAGGATATAGTTCTGCAACTTTTGATTCAGATGCATTTATCACTCAAACTGTAGGACTTGGTTCAACTGCGGTAGGTAGAGTTGTTTCTTATGACTCAACGACTGGAGTTTTAAAATATTGGCAAGACAAATCTCTTGTAGGATTTAATACTGATGGAACTCAAAATACAACGCCAGTATATGGATTCAAATTGCAGCGTTTTACCGCAACTCCAGGTTCTGGAGGTTCGGTAAATATTCTTGGCGGATCTACAACATTGGCAATTCAAACATCGTTTACGGGTGTATCAACCGTAATAAATAGTAGAACATATTACCTTGGTCAGTCATTTACGCAAGGAGTTGCTCAACCAGAAGTTGAAAAATATTCTGGAAATATTATTTACGTTGACAATCGCCCTTCGATTACAAGATCAATAAACCAAAAAGAAGATATTAAAGTCATTTTGCAGTTCTAAAGAATTATGTCTCAGGAAACCAATCTTAACGTAGCACCATATTTTGATGATTTTGATGCAAACAATGACTATTACAAAGTCTTATTTAAACCTGGATATCCCGTTCAGGCAAGAGAGCTAACGACTCTTCAATCTATATTACAAAATCAAATTGAAAGATTTGGACAACATTTCTTCAAAGAGGGCGCAAAAGTCATTCCTGGAAATACTGCATATAGTACAACGTATTTTGCGGTTCAGTTAGAAAATAGTTATTTGGGAATTCCTGTATCCGATTATATCAATCAAATTATTGGATCAAAAATAACAGGACAAACTTCTGGAGTAACTGCCGTAGTAAATAAAATTATACTTGCTAATGAATCGGAAAGAGGAAATACCACACTTTACATAAGTTATTTGGGTTCGAACTCCCAAGATAACTCAACTGTACAATTTTCTGATGGAGAATTATTAACATCAAATGTTACAATTTCTTCAGCAAATACTATTATTGCTGCAGGAGAACCTTTTGCATCAACTATTTTAACAAATTCTACTGCTACTGGATCTGCATTTTCTATATCAAATGGAATTTATTTTGCAAAGGGTCAATTTTTGAATGTTAATGATGAAACTATTCTTTTGGATCAATATACAAATACTCCAAGTTATAGAGTAGGACTTCTGATTACGGAAGAAATTATTAATTCGGATATAGATTCTTCCTTAAACGACAATTCAAAAGGATTTAACAACTATTCTGCTCCAGGTGCAGATAGACTTAAAATTACCACATCTTTATTTAAAAAAGAGTTGGATGATTTTGATGATAATAATTTTATTGAACTGGCTACTATTTCAAATGGAATTTTAAGATCTCAGAAAAAAACAACAGAATATAACATAATTGAAAGCGAATTAGCAAGAAGAACTTATGCGGAGTCTGGAGATTATTATGTAAATCCTTTTGATTTAACAGTTAAAGAATCTTTAAATAATAATCTTGGTAATAGGGGTGTATTTAACGCAAATCAACAAACTTATGGTGGTTCAGTACCATCAGAAGATTTGGCATTATATCAGGTTTCTCCAGGAAAAGCATTTGTAAAGGGATATGAAATTGAAACTATTAGTCCAACATTTTTGGATGTACCGAAAACAAGAACTGTAAAATCTTTAACGAATCAGGCAATTAATTATCAAACTGGTTCCACTTTAAAATTAAATAGAGTATATGGTTCTCCAACTATAGGAATAGGAAATACTTTTGTTTTAAGTTTAAGAAATGCAAGAGTTGGTTCGGCNCAAACAATATCGCCAGGAAAAGAAATAGGATTATCTAGAGTTTATGATTTTAGACTAGATTCTGGTTCATATAACGCATCCAATTTGGACTTAAATGAATGGAATATTTCTTTATATGATATTCAAACATTTTCCGAAATTACTTTAAATGAACCGATCACTCTTTCGACTCCAACTTTTATTAAAGGGCAATATAGTGGTGCTACAGCATTTTTAAGCACTTCTGTATCAGCTGGAACTGCTCTCACAGTTTATGATAGAGTTGGCAATTTTGTTAAGAATGAACCATTTATTTTTAATGGTATTGAAAATACTAGAGTTGCAGTTGCAGTAACAACTTATGGTATTTCCGACATAAAATCTGTTTCCTCTATTGCAGGGGCAGCAGCAACATTTACTGCGGATACCATTCAATCAGATTTTATAAACATTGGTGTTTCTTCTATTAGTGCAGTCAGTGGTGGAATTAGTACAATTTCTAGCACTAATTCCCTTTTATTAGAGAAAGTAAAGGTAAATAATATTATTAAATTTAGCAACCAAACTTCATCAGATCCTGCTTTTGCCTCAGTAGTTAGTGTTGGTTCCTCCGTTATAACTGTTACTGGAGTTACAACAGTTTCTGGAATATGTGATGGTAAGTTACCGGCATCAGATTTCACTGCTACTGATTTAAAAATAGTAACTACCAATCTTCAAGGTTCTATTGATAATTCATTTTATACCAAACTCCCAAAAGATAATATTTCTGATGTGGATCTTAGTGATGCATCTTTAACAATTAGAAAATCATATTCTGTAAATATTACGAACAATCAACTTTCTTTGGCTGTTAATGCTGGAGAAAATGAAACTTTCTTGCCCTTTGATCCAGAAAGGTATGAATTGATTAAAAATGATGGAACAATTGAAGTATTGACATCTGATAAAATGTCTTTCAATTCATCATTAACTTCTCTACAAATTTATAATTTAAGTTCTGGTAATGATGATGCCACATTAACTGCAACATTAACTAAAATTAAACCAAAAGCAAAAGAAAAACTAAAAAATAGAGTTAACACATTATTAATTGATAAATCAAAACTTTCTTCATCTGGAATTGGTTCCACAACTTTAAATGATGGACTTTCTTATGGCAATTATCCATATGGAACTAGAGTTCAAGATGAAAAAATATCATTAAATTATCCAGATATTATAGGAATTCATGCAATTTATGAATCGGTAGATACTTCTAGTCCATCTGCTCCAACTTTTATACTCTCATCAATCACAGGTCCTACTGGAAAGACTTCTGATATTGTAATCGGAGAAAAAATTACAGGACAAACAACAAATGCTGTTGCAATCTGTGCCGAAAGATTAAGTGATTCTTCAATATCCTTTATAAACAAAAATAATAAAAACTTCAAGGAAGGAGAAATTGTAGTATTTGAAGAATCAAATATTCAAGCAATTATTACTACAATTAATACNCCTAGTATTAATATATCATCAAATTATTCTTTTAGTAACGGACAAAATTCATCTTTCTATAACTATGGTTATATTACAAGAAAGTCTGCAATTAAACAACCAAATAAAAAGTTAAAAGTATATTTTGAAAGTGCTTATTATCAATCAACTGATAATGGCGACATTACAACTGTAAATTCTTACAGTGGATTTGATTATACAAATGATATTCAAACTGTAAATTCTATTAGAAATACAGATATTATTGATATTAGACCTAGAGTTTCTTCGTATACTGTTTCTGAAAATTCAAGATCTCCATTTGAATTTTATGGAAGAATTTTTACTTCTTCTGGAGATTCTGCTGCAAATATTTTAGCATCAAATGAATCAATTGTTACCAATTTTTCATTTTATCTTGGAAGAATTGATAGAGTTTTTCTAACAAAAGATGGAAAATTCCAAATTAAATACGGAACTCCTGCAGAAAAACCAGAAAAACCTGTTTTTGTAGATGATTCTTTAGAAATTGCTAATATATCACTTCCTCCATATCTGTATAATGTATCTCAAGCATCTATCAGTTTCTTAAATCACAAGAGATATAGAATGGTTGATATTAAAAATCTTGAAAATAGAATTAAATCTCTTGAATATTATACATCTTTATCTCTTTTAGAAACCAATACTTCAAATCTCTTTGTTCCAGATTCTTCTGGTTTGAATAGATTTAAATCTGGATTCTTTGTAGACAATTTCTCATCATTCTTAACACAAGAGGAAAGCGTTGAGTTTAAAAATAGTATTGATATTGCAAATAAGGAGATTAGACCTCAACATCATACAGATTCTATTGATTTAATTGCAGGTCCAGTCGAAAATGTAAATCCAAATGAGGATCTTGCATTTTCCGCCCCTGAAGGAAATAATATCGTAAAAAATGGAGATATCATAACTCTTAATTATTCTGAAGTTGAATGGTTAAAACAAACTTTTGCTACAAGAACTGAAAGTGTTACACCTTTTCTTGTAAGTTTCTGGCAAGGTTCAATGGAACTTACCCCAGCAACTGATACATGGGTAGATACGGTAAGGCTTGAAGCAAAAATTTTAAACACGGAAGGTAATTATGCAGAAACTCTTGAACTTGCATCTAGAACTCTTAATGTAGATCCACAGACTGGATTTGCACCAACAGTGTGGGGAGCTTGGGAAACTAATTGGACAGGCAGAGATGTAATTGAAGATGTAAGAACAAGAACAATTTCTGGTGGAGGAAATATTAATGTACAAGGTCCAGGAGGAAGATCTAGAACAAGAAGTTGGAATGAAACCGTAATAGATCAGGTTGTTGAAGATACTCTCCTTGAAATTAGAGAAACCGGAATTACTTCAAGAACAGGAACAAGAACAGTTGTCACAGAACAATTTGATACAACTTCTGCTGGTGATAGAGTTGTAAGTAGAAACTTGATTTCTTTTATGAGATCAAGAAACATTCAATTCGTTGCTAAAAAGGTAAAACCGTCCACGCAGATGTATGCTTTCTTTGATGGTATTGATGTCACAAATTATTGTGTTCCAAAATTATTAGAAATTAGTATGATTTCTGGTGTTTTTGAAGTTGGAGAAACTGTAGTTGGAAGAACTAGATCTATTGGTTCTTTGCCATTAAATACAACAATAACCGATCCAAGAATTACTTTTAGAGTATCTCAATCAAATCATAAAGAAGGTCCTTATAACGCACCAACTACAAGATTTAACACGAATCCATATACTGGACAAGTATTGCCTTCCACTTATTCATCAACTTCAAGTATTTTAAACGTAGATACATTCTCATTATCAAATCAACCAGAAGGAAATTTCTCTGGATATGTTGAAAATGGAATGATACTTGTTGGACAAACAAGTGGGGCACAGGCAACAATATCAAATGTTAGATTAATTTCCGATATTAGTGCAACATTAATTGGTAGTTTCTTTATTCCAGATCCAAATAATAATTCAAATCCAAGATTTGAATCTGGAAATAAAGTATTTACTCTTGTTAATAATATTGATAATAATCAAAATGAAGCTTCTTCTATAGCAGAAGAAGGATTTATTTCATCTGGAACCCTAGAAACAGTTCAAGAAACTATTATTTCTGTTAGAAATGCTAGAATAGAAAATAAAAGAGAATTTGACGAAAGAGCAGTTGCAAGAACAACCGGAACTCAATTAGTTGCTTCAAATGTTATTTCAACTCAAGAAAGACAAAGAACAGTTACTCAATGGTATGATCCTCTCGCACAATCGTTCTTGATTGATGATGAAACTGGAATATTTTTAACTAAGTGTGATGTATTCTTTGCATCAAAAGATGACATGGATATTCCAGTCACTTTCCAATTGAGAACAATGCAAGGAGGATTCCCAACTCAAAAAGTTATTCCTTTCTCTGAAGTTATTTTAGATCCTTCGCAGATTAACGTGTCTTCAGATGGATCTGTTGCAACAACTTTCCAGTTTAAATCACCAGTTTATCTTGAAGGTGGCGGCGAATATGCTATTTGTATAGCATCAATTTCTACAAAGTATAGTGTTTATATTTCTAGAATAGGAGAGACTGATTTAATAACACAAACATTTATTTCAAATCAACCATATCTTGGTTCTCTATTTAAATCTCAAAATGCATCTACTTGGGAACCAAGTCAGTGGGAAGATCTTAAATTCACTCTCTATAGAGCCGATTTTGTTAGTAGCGGTTCCGTTGAGTTTTATAATCCAGAATTGTCAGAAGGAAATAGAGGAATTGCTAGACTTTTACCAAATTCTTTAAGGTTAAATTCTAGAGAGATTAGAGTAGGTATTAACTCCACACTTCAAGATGATAATTTGACTCTTGGCAATACAGTTCTTCAGCAAGGAACAAATGCGACAGGAGATTATGTTGGAAATGCTGGAATTGCAACCGGAACTTTGAATGTTATCAATTCTGGAATTGGATATACACCATCTTCAGGTACATTATTGTTCAGTAGTGTGCCTCTCACAACCATTACAGGTAATGGCAGAAATGCAAAAGCAGATATTACCATTAACAATGGAGTAGCAGCAGCTGCAACTATTACAGAGTCTGGAACTGGTTATGTTATTGGCGATGTTCTTGGAATTGGAACCATTGGTGCAAATTCTCTTGGTTTAAGTGCAAGACTTTCTGTTGTCTCAATTGCAAATACTAGTGAACTTATTCTTCACAATGTTCAAGGAGATTTTGTAGTTTCTGGTGTAGGAAATACAGTTCAATATATTAATAATTCTGGAGTAACAACTACATTAAATAGTTCTTCTGGAGGAAATGTTCAAATATCTGAAATTGAAGTTGATAATGATGGAATGCATATTATTGTAAATCATAAGAATCATGGTATGTATTTTAATCAAAATTATGTAACTATTTCTGATGTACAGTCCGATATTGTTCCAACTAAATTGACTAACTCATTAGATTCAACATCAACTTCTCCAATTATATTAGATAGTGTTGCAAATTTTTCTAATTTTGAAAATGTCGGTGTTGGAACAACTAATCTTGGTTATATCCAAATTGGTGATGAAATTATTTCATATAGTTCTGTTTCTGGTTCAACTCTTTCTGGTGAAATTACTAGATCTATAGATTCTACAACTTCTAAAAATTATCCTGCAGGGACTCCAGTTTATAAGTATGAATTGGGAGGAGTATCTCTCAGAAGAATTAACAAAACTCATAATTTAGAAGATGTAACTGTAACAAATCCAATTACATTTGACTCGTATAACATCAAATTAGATATGGGTTCTAGTGGTGTTGGGAGATCAACCGGAGAGAGCTTCCCAGTTCTTTATATGGGACAAACTAAGTCTGCTGGTGGAAGTTCTACAAAAGCAACACAGAATATTCCTTTTGAGATTATTACTCCAATTGTACAGAATTTAACAGTTCAAGGGACATCGATTAACGCTGAAATAAGAACTATCAGTGGAGCAAGTATAAGTGGCAATGAGATTCCATTTATTGATCAAGGTTTTGAATCCATTTCAGTTAATAAAACCAATTACCTTGAAAGTCCAAGAATTGTCGGTTCCAAAATCAATGAGACAAATAAGTTGACGACACTTCCTGGAAATAAATCCATGAACATGAGAATCAATTTAAACAGTCTTGATTCCAGATTAAGTCCTGTTATCGATACTCAAAGAGTTAGTGCGATACTTAGTTCAAATAGAGTTAATAGTGTAGTTACAAACTATGCAACAGATAATAGAGTTAACAGTATATCCGAAGATCCAACTGCATTCCAATATCTTTCTAAAGAAATTACTTTAGAAAATCCAGCATCTTCTCTGAAAATTTTGGTTAATGCACACGTAAATCCCTATTCGGATATAAGAGCTTTCTATGCAATTAGTGAAGGTGATAATTTTGAACCGGTTTATATTCCATTTCCGGGATATAATAATCTAGATAATAGAGGACAAGTTATTGATATTGCCAATAATGATGGATTGCCAGATACTTATGTCCCAGTTTCTAAAAATTCCGGATTTTTATCTGATGAAATTGATTATAGAGAATATTCTTTCACTGCAGATGAACTTCCTTCATTCAAATCATATAGGATAAAAATCATTATGACTTCAACCAATCAGGTTTATGTACCAAGAATGAAAGATTTAAGAGTTATTGCACTTGCTTGATATGGATCATTTAAAAGTTGATGGACACACGCATCTCTATAGAGATTCAAAGACAAATTCGATAATTAACAAAAATACTACTCAGTATCGTGAATATATTTTTAGGAGAGAAACAAAAACAGAAGAAATACAAAAGATACAGAAATTAGAATCTGAATTTGCTAATATGAAGGATGATTTGGATGAAATTAAAAAACTACTTAGGAGTTTAACTCATGAATCCTGATAAAATTGAACTTGAAAATCTAAATAAGAGTTTTCAATACGTAAAAATTGCTAACGAAATAGATAGTTGTAATGATTGTGAAGAACTTAGAAATATTGCAAAGTCTTTTTGCAAACTTTATTACAAACAGCAAGAAGTTGTCGCATCAATGGGATTAAAAGGAATCGATGGCTAATCAAAACATAACATTTGATACAGAATCTGGAACTCCTTATGCCGTTAATCTAACAATTAATGGAGGTTCTGATTTTAGTAACACATTTACAGTTAAACAACCAAATGGCAATGCTTTTAATCTTGATGGATACACTGGAACATCTCAAATGGCAAAAAGTGTTGCAATAGGAGCAACTCTTGGTGCTGTTGCAACATTTAATGTTGGATTTACCAGTGCCATTGGTGGAAAATTAAAAATATCTTTAGGTTCAACTTCAACTAGAAATTTATCTGGTGGTAGATATGTATACGATGTTCTAGTTAGTTCTGGATCTACTGTTTATAAAATTGTGGAAGGAGATTTAATTGTTAAACCAGGAATTTCCACTTCACCATAAATAAATTTATAAAGGTGAAAAAATAATGGCGCAACCAACAAGTAGGACAGAACTAATAAACTACTGTAAGAGACAGTTAGGTGCTCCTGTACTGGAGATTAACGTTGCCGATGAACAAATAGATGATTTAGTCGATGATGCCCTACAATTTTTTCATGAAAGACATTTTGATGGTGTTACTCAAATTTTCTTAAAGTATCAAGTTACCCAAGATGATATAGATAGAGGCAGAGCACCATACGGAACTTCTGCGGGTATCGTAACAACAACTGCTTCAACCACGATAGCAGGAACAGCAACTACATTTTCATATACAGAAAACAGCAACTATCTTCAAATTCCTTCGGCAGTTATTGGAGTGAATAAAATATTTCACTTTGACGGAACAAACACTGTTACGAATAATATGTTCAGTGTAAAATATCAATTATTTTTAAATGATATCTATTATTGGGGTTCAACTGAAATACTTACCTATGCAATGGTAAAAACTTATCTCGAAGATATTGACTTTCTTTTAACAACCGAAAAGCAAATTAGATTTAATCAAAGACAAGATAGATTATACTTAGATATTGATTGGGG
>JGI10211J14876_10001433_pt1 | contig 10450 bp, 6 predicted proteins | sample Etolagsediment_FD_14876 | JGI IMG/M metagenome (IMG submission 14876)
ATTACAAATTATATTTTTAACAATACTAATAGTGTCGTTGTTCTTTTTAGTAAATATTTTTAAGTTAAAAGAAAACTTTTCTAATTATTTATATCCAATAAAAGGTCTTCAAAGTTTATGTGCGAAAGAAGGTTTAAAACCAGCTTATATGCCTATGTCATGTATTAAATCTAATGGTAATTTTAATCCTTATTCTAATTGTATGTGTGTAGATAAAAAAGGTATATGTAAAAAATGTTATCCTGAAATTAAAATAAAAAAAGGTAGATCTGTTGTTTATAATCCAAATGACCAGGAATCAACTCAATAAAATAGGTTTTCTTCAATTTTTTTTACTAAGCTAACATTTAGATTTTTTTTAATTTTTACATCAATTTTATTAAATTTTTCTAATTTTAATATATTTTCTAAGTCATTAATATCCATTTTATTTTTATTCATAAAAATTAATAATTCATGATTTATTTTATTATTATTTAAATTAGAATTTAAATTAAAATTTATATTAGAAATTTCATTATCATTTTCATTAGAAATTTCATTATCATTTTCACTATCATTTTCATTAAAAATTTCATTAGAAATTTCTATCAATTCTTCATTTTTTTTTTGAATAGAAATATCTTGAATAGAATCATTTTTTTTTTCTTTTTTTTTCTTTTTCTTTTTATCATCTGAATCAGAACAAATTAATTTTGTTTTAGTTGTAGTTTCTTCTTTAGAATTATATAATTGTTTAAAATCATGAAAATAATAAAAAAATATTTCTGATAAATATAAAATATCATTCGTTTCAACATAAGTTTTTTTAAATGAATGCCTTGCTATATTTACAATTTTTTTATTAACCAATAATTGAGACATTTTATTCATTATATTCGTAAATTCAATCGAAAAATCTTTTGTATTTATATTTGGATATTGATTAAAAATACAAAAATTAATATTATATATACCATAGAATGATAATAAATCAACAAAATCTCCCCATTCATATGTTTCAAATGATAAATTTTGTATAATATCAAAATTACATATACTTGTCAATATTTTTTTATATAAATTAAATTTTTGAAGAATAGTTAAATTAGTACGATCAATAAATTTTTCTAAATTATGATATATCATAAACGGTAAAAAATAAGGTTCTAATTGATAATAAAATAAACTATCACTAAAATCAATTTTTTGATATAAAATATTATATGTAGCATCAATTAATTGAACATCATTATTTTTTTTTTCAAGAAAAATTTTTAAATTATTAAAATCAGAAACAGTTATTTTTTTTTTTTCTTTATAAGTAATTAAGTTTTCTAATATATTATTTAACTTACGTATATCTCCATCTATAAAATTATAAATTAATTTAATTAAATTTTTTTCATAAGATATATCTTTAAAATAATGGTCCATTAATAAAATCAAATCATTAATACTTATTTTCTTTAAATACACAACTTCACAATATTTTTTTAAATCTATTATTTTTTTATCATAAATATTTAGTGATGTGCATATAATTGGATTATATAAATCAATATAATCTTTTTTTTTTGATTTAGTTTTTGATTTTTTATTATTTAATAATTCTTTAGTACATTTTTCATCATCTTTTAGAATTTGAATAAATTCTTTTAAACCACCTTTATCATTATTCATAGTATCAATTTCATCCATTAAAAGTCCAATCGGTTTTTTTTCTTCGAAAAACATATCAACTACATTTTTAAAACAGAGTGTTTTTATTAAAAATTCACTTAATTTTTTTTGACTTCTAAAATCAGAAGAATTTAGTTCAATTTTTTGATAACTATATTTTTTTAATAATAATTCTGCTAATAATGTTTTACCAGAACCTACATTACCTATTATTAAAAGTGCTTTTTTACATTCAGTATGATCTTTTTTATAATTTTGTATCCATTTTTCTATAGTTTCTATTTCATTTTTATATACAAGTACATCATCTAAAGATGATGGAATAATAGAATGATTCATATATAATTCTTCTAAATTATTTAACTAATTTTATTTTAAATAATTTTATTATAAAAAAAAACAACAAATAGTTATAATATATAATAAATATTATAATATATAATAAATATTATAATGTAAATACTATATTATAATGTAAATACTTTATTATAATGTAAATACTATATTATAATGTAAATACTATATTATAATGTAAATACTATATTATAATGTAAATACTATATTATAATGTAAATACTATATTATAATGTAATTATTATATTATAATGGTGTTGTATTTGGATTATAAGCGCAAGTTTTTTCTACACCTTGCCATACACCTTTAGTATTTGATTTAGCACCACAGCAGTTTATCCAATTACAACGAGAAGTATCGCCACTTCCTGCATCATTAACAAAACTATATTTTTCTTTTTCTGTATAAGATATTTTTCCATTAGGATTATTAGGTACCCAAGTATTATTAGTTCCTAATGGAGAAAATTTCATTATTTTTTTATCTTTTTCAAAATAACATTTAACGTCTTTACATGTACCACTAGTAGGAGTTTCAGAATTTTGAATATTTAAATTAAACATATTTTTACAAATATAATTTCCCTTTTCATCTACCCCAGTATTTACCCAATAATCAGGACATTTAATACCAGTTTGTTGCATATATTGAAAAGGAGGATTTACTTGATTCATAATAACTTTCATAGAACGATTTTTAAAATAGTAATAAATATAAGAAATTAAATAAGATAAAACTACAATAAAACCTATAATTGCTAATATATTAATTACAGTTGCCATTATATATATATTATTCTTATATTTTTTTTAAAAAATATAATAATAATATATAATTTTTAATATATATTAATATTTTTAATATTTTTCATATATTTTTTAATTTATTTTTAATATAACATAATTTTAATATAATTTTAATATTAAAAAGTAGTGGTTACAGAACGTAGTGATCTGGAACCTTTTGATGATAAATTTAAAGGTAAATCAATTGGTGTAGGCATATATTCTACTTCTTTTAAATAACCATAATATTGATAAATTTCTGGTATAATTTGTTCAACACACCAATTAATTACTAAATCATTTAAATATTTTATTTGTTCTTTAATATTATTTGGTAAATTAGGACTATGTTGTAAATAAATTGATCTCATAATAATTTCTAATTCTAATTCTGATTGTTTACCAATGATATGTTTTTTATCTGTTTTAATATAAACTTGATATCTAATACCATCTTGAATAATATTCATATTAGCTTTTGAAAAAAATAATTGATTTAATTTGGTTGTTTCTTGAATACCATATAATGCTTCTACTTGAAAATTTTTCATAGCATCACCATTATTATTAATCATTTTTAAGTCCTTAATTGGTTTTTTTTCATCTATAATGACACGACCATTTTGAAACTGACTACTCATTTATTATTATATATGATTTTTTTTTAAATATTTTATTTTATATTTCCTATAATATCAATATTATTTGTTTTAGTATTAATATTTGTTTCTTTTAATTTATGAATATCCTGATATATTTTTAATATCATATTTACATTTTTATTTGATTGAATTATTTTATATTCTGAATCTAATATATTAATTTGAATAGTATTTATATCATCTATAATTTTTGTAAATGCATAAAAAATACTTTGTTTATTTATATTATTATTTATATTATCTAGGTTACCAGGAACCTCTGAATTAAGTATTTTCGCAATAATATTTGTATTATTTTTAGAACGTATATTTATTGGTACATCTAAACAATTAATTGGTATTCCTATAGGCATTACACTTGTAATAATATCATTCGAATAATTTTGATTAATTGAAATATTATAACTATCTTGATTAGTTTGAATATTATAATCTTCAACTATTGTATTAGCATTGTTATTAATAAAAAAAATTTGAATATAAACATATGGATTTTTGGATAAGTAGTATTTACCATCTTTTATTGTATAATTAAGAGATGTTTGTGGACTAATTAAATTATTTATTAAAGGTTGGACATTATAATAAATAGTTGGTAAATTAATATCTAAAATTTGTGGACTACGAGTTGTGTGAACAAATGAAAATCCATTATTAAAATTAGAAACTAAAAACGCTGATGTTTGGTTAGCAATAGACATACCAAGTAAATCTAAAAAAGTTCTTTTTTTTTCGTAAGAATCTTCACTTATATAGTGTGTATATATACCATTATCTATATCAAAAATAAAACGAGTTAATAATGCTCTACCACATAATGGATATAAGCTTACACTTGTAAATGCTGTATTTACATTATTTTGGATTAAATTAGAAATTAAACTATTATAAATTAAAGTAATTGTTTGTGATGGTTTATAATAATTATAAATTGGTGTTAATTCTATTGGTATTGTATTATCAAATTTTTTACCTTTTTGTCCAGAACTATTATATCGAAGTGCAAATCGAATTAATTTTATATGTTTTCCAACTGTGTTATTTGGAATAATTATTATATCATTAAATTTATAATAGCATATATTTTTTAATTCATCTTCAGTATATTTTTTAGGATTTAATAAATATATATTTAAATCATAAAATTCTGTAAAATTTAAATTTCTCATAAATATATTTAAATCGTCATTATAAGAAGATAAATTTGTAAATACTAAAGGAAATGCTGAAGGAACAAATGGATTATTTGGTGAAATAATAGGATTATGATACCAATAGTTAGATACATTTTCAATATAAGGAACTGTAATGTATATATATTTTGGATCTAAATTACCAGGATTACTTGAATAATTATAAAATACATCATACGTTGACCAATTATAAGTAGATATGTCATCTGTTTGTGAAAATGTTTGAAAAGAATAGACTGGTATTTCTTCCATTCTATTTACAGAAAATAAAACTTCATTTTGTAAACTATAATCAAAATCCCATAAATTAGGTGTATATCTCATATATTCAAATGATTGATATGGTTCTTCCATTAACGGAGGAAGTTGTTGGTCAGGAACTCTACTTTGTGACTTATTACCAAGTGCTAATGACTGATTATAATTAAAACTACCATGCAATACATTTTTTGATAAAATTTTTATATTATTTAATAATACATCTATATCATAATTTGCTGTTGGAATATTTAATTGATATGTTAAATAAAGTTCAGGATTATAATTAACACCAGTATCAAATACATTAAACATATATGTTGAATAAGGTAAACTAAAATATGATATTTTTTTATTGATATCATTATAAGGAATAATATTAAAAGAACATACATAATTTTTATAATAATTTGAAAAAAATTGCCAAGAAAAAACATTATTCATATTATTTATATTATTAGTAAAATTTGGTAAAGATATATTTAATATTTCAATACCCTTTACATTATTCATTTTTTTAGGTAAATTAAACTTAAATTCTGTACTATAAGGATAATATGTATAATTTCTATCATCCGAATTAATTGAGAATTGTGATACTATTTCTTGTGTATAACGATTTTTACTTATATCGCTTGATATATCTGATAAGAGAGGATATCTATTTTTTTTATTATTAATTGGCCATGGATTATCAATTGTTTGTTGAATATTAACTAAATCAGATTCATTTAAATTTTTATTTAAATAGTTTTGAATTTCATTTTCTGGATTTTTATTTAAATAATTAATATAACGATCATAATATTGCACATCATCTTTAATTTGTTCAGAAGTAATAATATCTGTATCAATAAATTTATTTGTATATAGTAAATCTTGTGGATCACTCATTATTATTTTAATAAAATTATATATTTAAAATATATTATAAAATATATTATAAAATATATTTTAAATATATAATTTTTTATTATAAAAAAAATACATTAAATAAATATTAAAATATTTATTTAATATATATATTATATTTTAATTGATATTAAATTTTCAATTAATATTTAATTTTCAATTAATATTTAATTTAAACTGCTTTTTTTTTTGTGACTTTAATTTTTTTCTTTTCATGTGTTTCTTTTAAATTTTCGGTCTCCATTATTTTATTATATTTTTCCAAATTTAAACGATATATATCTAATAATTTTTCTAAATCTTCTTTCCATAAATCTTTATCACTTTTATTAATTAGTACATTATATATACCTAATTTATTTTCATATTGTTTATTTAATTCATCAATTTTATTTTTAGTAAAAGTTCTTATTCTCATATTTAACAAATAATCATAACTAAATTTATCTTCATCACTTTCACTAGAAAATTTAGGATAATTATGTTCTTCCAATAATTTTTCAATTTCATCATCTTCTTTTTGAATAATATTAATTGTTCCATTAATAAATTCATTTATAAATCGGATTTTTGATTCAATAATATTTAATTCTTTTTTAATAGATTTTAGCATATATTCTTTTCGTTTATCATAATAAATTAATCGCAACATATAATATTCTTTTAATATATCTTCCACACATTCATATTTACATATAATTTCTTTATTATTGTATAAATGCATATTAGAATAATTTGTATATTTAGTATCGCTTAATTTAAATAATGATTCAAATTTATTTGTTTTTATTAAAGATTCCAATTCGTCTTTCTTAAATTTTAAAATAATTTTTACTGTCTTTTCAGTTGAATGATTTACAAAATCTAATAAACATTGTTTACTATTTTCATTTGTTTTATCAATAATTAATGTTTCTAAATAAGATTTATAATCATCTGTCCATCTACCAATAGGTAATTCAGTAATTAATACCGTATTATCATCTAAAATTTGATAATTTCCAAAATTTACATATTGTTCTATACCATATTCATTAATACTTTTAAATTCAACTTTGCCTTGAAATCCTCGAAACCATGGTATCATTTTTTCAAGTGGTTCATTATTCATTAAACGAATTAAATTTTTAATAACTAGTTCTGGATCATGAGATGGTACTTTAGTACTAAATCCAGTACCAATACCTTCTGTACCATTTATTAAAATCATTGGAATAATTGGTATATACCATACTGGTTCTATTTTTTGTCCATCATCTTCATTATAACTTAATAATGGATTATCTAAAGGATTATAAATATGATATGTAATTTCAGATAAATGTGTAAATATATATCTAGGTGATGCTGAATCTTTTCCACAATCTAGACGTGTACCAAACTGTCCTTTAGGTACCAGTAATTCAATATTATTTGAACCAACATAATTTTGTGCTAAACCAATAATAGAATCATATAAAGATTGTTCACCATGATGATAAGCACTATTTTCACTAACGTATCCTGCCAATTGACTAATTTTTATTTCTTTTTTTAAGTTTCTTTTAAAACAACTATAAATAATTTTTCTTAATGATGGCTTTAATCCATCTATCAATGAAGGAATAGATCTTTTACAATCATAATCAGAAAAATGTATTAACTCTTTATCAATAAAATCATGATAGAAAACTTCTTTTTCAGATTGTTCAATAATATTATTTTTATCATACGATTTTAACCAAACTTTACGTTCTTCTGCTTTAGATTTATCAAACGCAAGAATCATTTTTTTATCAGATTTAGATAATAATTTATCATCTATAATATTTTTTACTTTTTTACCATTATTTTTTTTTATTTTTATATTATATTCATCATTATTATTGCTATTATTTTCACTATTATCATCATTATTATTTTCATCATTATTATTTTCACTATTATCATCATCATCAATTTTATTATCATTATCATTTTTAATAAAAATATCTTTTTTATAAATAATATTTTTTTGTTCAATATTAGTAAAATATTCTTTTGCTTCTTCAGAAGTACTTGTACCAAGTCCTTTATAATATTTGATATCCCATGATTTTAAATTTTCAATTGTTTCTTTCCATTGATTAAATTCACTAATTGTATAAAATTCTTTTATTTGATTATTTTTTTTAACTTTAATAATTGGTGTAGCTAATGATAGCATAAATCCAGGAATTTCTAATAATTGTGGCCAAAATACTTGAAAAAGATTCATTAAAAGTCCTTTAATATGACTTCCATCAACATCTGCATCTGTTAAAATCATAATTTTACCATAACGTAAATCTTTTAATATATCTTCTTTATTTTTATTTTTAACAAATTTTAATCCCATAATTTTTACTAAAGAACTAATTTCATGATTATCACCTACTTTTTTCATAGAAATATCACGAACATTTAATACTTTTCCACGCAATGGAAAAACACCATAATAGTCTCGTCCAATAACACTTAATCCAGATATTGCTAGTGCTTTTGCTGAATCTCCTTCTGTTAATATTAATGTACATTTTAATGATTCATTCGAACCAGCCTTATTGGCATCATCTAATTTATCAATCCCTCTAACATTTGATGTTTTTTTTCCACTTATTTTTTGTAAACCAATATTGTCTTTAAAATCAGTTAGTTTTAATACATTATCAATAAGTGCTGTTTTTAATAATTTTTCAATAAATTTATCGCTAACATTACAAGTTGAACCAAATTTGGAAGATGGTGTTGTTAAATATTCTTTAATTTGACTATCAAAAGATGGATTTTCAATTGTAGATTTTACAAAAATAAATAAGTTTTCTTTTATATGTGATGTTTTTAAGTCATATTTTTTACGTTTAATACCCTTTGTAGAAGCATATGTTTGAATTTTTTTAATTATATTATTTGAAACATAATCAACATGTTTCCCACCTTTAAGTGTAGCTATTCCATTTACAAAAGAAACTTGTTCAAACTTAGTATCTTGACTTAATGCTACAACTACTTCCCATCGTTCATTTACTTCTTCATATACTTTTTCAATAGAATCATCTAAATAATATGAAACATATTTTTCAAGTGTTTTACATTCAATCTTTTCTTCATTTATAAAAACTGATACATTTTTATTAGTACAAGCAGTAATATCAATAACTCTTTTTTTCATTAATTGAATTGTGTCTTGATCAATAATATCAATACCAAAACGATTTAAATCAGGATAGAATTCAATTAAAGTATATGGTTTAGCAATAGAACGAGATATTTCTGGTTTATTTTTTATAGTCATATTTTTTTCAAACACTTGAATGTATTTTTTTTTAGTTGTTGCATCTACTGTTTCAATACTGAATTTTGTGGAAAAAATATTAGCAAGTTTTGCTCCATATCCATTTTTACCACCAGTAATTTTTTTTTCATCTTTATCATAATTTGATGAAGTTAATAAATTACCAAAAATTAATTCTGGAATATAAATACCATGCTCTTTATGTTCAACAATTGGAATACCTTCACCATTATTATAAATAGAAATTTTATTCTGAATAGGATCAATCGATACTTTAATAATATTTACTTTATTTAAATTTTTATTATCTTTCTCAATACGAACATGATGGTCTATTGCATTAACTAATACTTCATCAAAAATTTTATATAATCCAGGAATATATTTTATATTTTGAAAAACCATTTTATTATTTGATTCATCATATATCCAAGTATCAATATCAGTTTTTTCAATTGAACCGATATATGTATCTGGAAGATCAATAATATGTTCTAATGGAGTTTTTTTAACAAAAGTTTCTTCAACACTTTTTACTTTATTTTTATTCATGGTTATAATATTAATATGGTGATTGACTATTCTTTAAGTATTTTAATAAATCATTTTTTAAAATTTTATTAAAAAAAACTAAATGTTGTAATAGCAATTAATGGTTTTAAAATTCCCGCAATTACTTCAACAATACCATACATAAAATTAAAAGGTATTCTAATTAAATTAATAAAAGCAAATAATAATTTTCCAATAGCAGATATAGTATCTACCGCAGATTTAAAAATTGATAATATATTAGAAAGTTGTTGTGTTATAATAAACATTATATTTCCAATTTTAATATAAATACTAAAAATTAATGTAGCAATACGAGATAAGTCTTTAAAAGCTTGTTGTTCAATAGTTGCAATAATAGTTTTAAATTTTTCTAAAATACCGTGTATAAAACCCATTTGACTGTTTAATTTATTTTGAATATTAAAAGTATCCGTCATACTTGAATTAAATTGTGAAGAAAAAGAGTTAGAACTACATTCTTCAGATGTTTGTTTCATATTTCCAGGAGCTGCTTTAATTAATTGTAATAAAGGTCCAATTGGTGTACATTTTAATTTATTCCAATTATTATTAATATAATCTTTATTTGATTTTGAAACAACGCTTCCCATAACTATAAATAAGATAAAAATAGAATATAATAACCTACAAATTAAATATTTGCTAAAAATAATAATTAAAAATAATTAAAAATAATTAAAAATAATTAAAAATAATTAAAAATAATTAAAAATAATTAAAAATAATTAAAAATAATTAAAAATAATTAAAAATAA
>JGI10211J14876_10001434_pt1 | contig 10446 bp, 6 predicted proteins | sample Etolagsediment_FD_14876 | JGI IMG/M metagenome (IMG submission 14876)
CCTCTTCAGGGTCAAGCCTCTCGGACATGGCGGTATACCCGGACATGTCTGAGAAAAGCACGGAGACGTATTTTCGCTCGCCTTCAACCACGCCGGAAGTGGTGAGGATTCCATCTGCTACGGGCCCTGAACCATCTCTGAGAGGCGATTGCTCAGGTCTCCTTAAATCATAGCCGCATTCCCCACAGAACTTAAACTCGGGTGGATTTGAGAAATTGCATTGTGGGCAGATTTTCTCCATTTTTGCCCCGCACTCCCCACAGAACTTCACCCCATCGGGGTTTTCAAACTGACATTTCGGACATTTCATTTTTCCTTCTCCAGAAGACTTGAACTCAATTTTTGAACGAGATTACCTGAAAATGGAAATTCTTGAAGTGTNTGAGACTCAGACAGAATCGCCAGCGTATGTCAGATGTGCAATTCAAAGCGCGGATAGGGGAAGTATGATCCTGNCTGTGTTTGGCTGAATCAGTTTCACTTTAGAGAGTTAGTTTAGNATTTGTCAAGTCTTTTTCTNACCATTTTTATGGGTTGATTGAGATCCGCATGGTTTTTTCGGCCAATGCCAAGATTTAATGGGGAAGGCTCAATATATTGTGGTATCTGCAAGAACCCATTGGGTTATAACTACGTGCCAAAATTAATATTTAGATTCTAAATAATTTTATTGTTGATTACAAATGTTAATTTATGGACGCTACCTATGAGAAAGAGTATACTTTTACACAGTGAGGATATTTTAGTAAAGAAAAGAGAAAATAATGATGGGTAAGATAGTTGATAAACCAAATCTTGCAGCCACCATGATGGCTTTTGTACCATACCGGGACATACAAAGGGCAATTCAAGTGATCTTAGATAATTTTCCTGAAGCTCCTTGCCTGCCAGTATTAACCCACAGCATCAGACATATGCTCGAAGGAATCCCTTGCCTAGTGTTTAATCGTGAAAAGCGGAAAGTTCTTTTAGATCCATCACCTAAAAGGGAACGAGAACTCCTTGAGTTTTACGATAGATATGAAGAGCAGGATCTGGACTATTTCGCTACCTCCCCTCAAACGGCACCTGGTTTTTATGCACTACTTGAAAAGCTTAAGGAAACACGACCACCTGAGCTGAAGTGGGTTGCTTTCCAAACTGCAGGGCCAGTGCTCTTAGCCGATTCGATAAAACAGCTCGATGGCAATTCCTCTTTCTATAATGAGACCTTACGGGATATGCTGACTAAGGCAATAAGTATGAAGGCAAGGTGGCTAGAGAAAAAAATAAAGGAAGAACTTCCGGGTGTCGAAGTAATAGCGGGTCTGCCCGAAACAACCCTGGTTAGCTTTACTTCTCCAGGGGGAAGTGGAACAAGGGAAGCAATAATAGACGCCATAAACGGGGGCTTTGAAGGATTGAATTGCCTTACCTGGATACATTGCTGTGCTAATATCGACTGGACCTTGCTTACGGAGTCTAGTGTTGATGTCATCAATTTTGATGCCTATCAACACTCAGATAAGATAGCCCTTTACCATAAAGAGTTTAAGACCTTTCTGGAGCGTGGGGGAATGCTGGCTTGGGGTATAGTACCTGTCACCAATGAGGTAATAGTAAAGGAAAGCGTTCAAACACTGGTAGAAAAACTTGAAAAGGGCATCGGCCTCCTCGTCAGCAAGGGTATTGAGGAAGAATCGCTGACATCATCTTCATGGCTAATGCCCTCCTGTGACACCATAATGATGACACCCGAACTTTCAGACCTTGCTTTCAACATGACCAAGGAAATATCTTACATAATGCGAAGCAAATATGGATTTAACTCCTAATTAGCAGAATAAATTGGGGATAGGGTCTTGAGAGGTTGTTATTCAATAAACTATGTGTGTATGTGAAGCATTGACTTTGGATGAGGGATGGCCCAACAAACCTCAAAGGGAAAGCACAATATGTTGACTTCAGCACCTGCAACCGAAAGTTCACAATAGCCTGCCATAGGTTTTATCTAGGGATCGCTAAATCTTGATCAAGATTGCAGAACGAAACATGAAATATCAAGTAATTCAAGGTTTGATACAGAAACCTTTATTTCTGGATTAATCTTCTTTTGATCTACCTTTTAACTTATAGGATTGTGATATTCAGATAGTTTATCAAAACGATACTTGGCTGCAATAATGGCAAGAGATCACAGGTCCGGGACTTTTGTATAAAGCGATATTTAAAACAGGCCTCGCTGATTGAAGGTAAAGTTATGATTACAGTTACAAACATTCATTTTTATGATATTGAAGGATATGGCACGCTATACGTAACATATCCTGTTTTATCTAGTTATATTGATGGGTTATATAGTATTATCCTGCCTGTCTTTTTCATGGGTGTCAAGTCATAAATCCATCACCTCCCATCTTTTCCATTACCGCCTCCATGGCCTTGAAGTAATCCCTTTCCACCTTAAGGTTAGATACCTTACAATACCTTTGTGTGGTCTTGATCCTGGTATGTCCCAATAAATCCTGGATGGTGACGAGATCTGCATCGGCATTGAGCAGTTGGGTGGCCATGGTGTGTCTGAGATGATGAGAAGAGATCTTCACGTGTGCCATTCGCGCATAGTACTCCATCCTCTTCTGTATGCCTCGAACCGATAGAGGCTTACCCCTATGAGGGCCCTTATCAACCAGGAAGAGCCTTTTTGTCCTGCTGGGTAGTCTTACTCTTAGATACTCTAAGAGGGCATGGTATGCATCGTTGCTGATATAGACTACCCTGTCTTTACCTCCCTTGCCATTGTGCACATAGATCCTTCTGCGTGTGGGCTCTATGGCACCAAGTGTCAGGTTAGCTACCTCTTCCACCCGCAACCCACATCGAAGCATCACCTTAAAGATAGCTTGATCTCGAGGTCTCTTCACCATCTCAAAGAACTTGACAATCTCCTCATCCCTTAGATGCCGTGGAAGTGGTCTGGATAACCTAAGGGTATAGCCTTTTTTCACCGGGTTTTCTATAGGTACCTCCTCCTCATCTGAGAGGTAATTGTAAAATCCACGGATGCTATCCAGGTGACAGTTAATCGTCTTGGGCTTCAGTCCTTTGTCTAAAAGATAATCGATATATTGTATCACCTTCTTATTATCTACCCCTTCAATGGGCACATCCACCCACACAACAAAGTGCTTAAGGGTGTTCATGTAGTTCTTCAGCGTATGAACTGAGTAGTTCCTTCTCTTTAAGTGTCGCCTGTAGTTCACTATCGAGTTGGTAATAGACATTTGTCTCCCCCCTTTCTATGATAGACATAGCCCTGAAGTATTCCTCTTCCCTGGTTGTATCAGTGAGTCTGGCATAACGCCTTGTCATCTCTATAGAGCTGTGACCTAAGAGTTGCTGCACACACTCTAATCTCATCCCCGCATTTAAAAGCTCAGTAGCACATGTATGCCGAAGACAGTGAAGACTATATCCCTTATGGGAAAGACCTGCCCTGTCCAGGTATTTTACAAACATCGCACGGGCAGCGGGGTAGGTAAACATATGGCGGCCCTGGCCATAGAAGAGAGAGGCCTTGTGAGATTCTCTTTTTTTTAACCATGCCTTTAATGCACATAAAGCATCATCACTGAGATATACTACCCTTCCTATACGGGTCTTCTCTGCCTCGTATATTTCAATTTTTCTCTCTTTGAGGTTCACCTCGCTCACCAAGGTATTGAGCAGCTCTCCAATCCTCATACCGGTTCTTAACAACACCAGTATCATGGCTCTATCTCTTATAGTATCAATGACAGAGATCAGGTGCCGTACCTTCTCTGGGTCCATGGCTCGGGGAAGGGAGTCTGGCACCTTGATGATCATCCTTCTGGAGAGTATCTCAGGTCGGATCACATCCCTTTCAATCAGATAGCGAAGGAAGGCATTCAATGTACGCAGCCTCATCTTCACAGTGGAAGCCTTTAGTCCTTTGTCTTGCCCATGCTCAATCCAGGCGCCTAAATCCTCTCGAGTGATTTCTTCCAGGTGGGTCTTTCCTGCTCTTGTTATAAAGCCAAGAAACTGATCAATGGCGATAAGGGAGTTTCGCAACGTGTTAGGTCGACAATGGCGCCGGTATTGATCACGCAGGTAATCGTTGATATACGATTTACCAGGTATATCCTTTTCAGAAAGCTTGCTTAGCGTGTTATCGAGTCCCTGGCGTCTGCTCTCGGTCCTAAACCATCTGAGAGTTTTTTCATTATTCTCTGACAGCTTTTTTGATCGTAAAGAGGGAATAGATTGAATATAGGGCTCTAAGTTGATATAAAGGGGATGTGTTTCAAGGTGTTGAGCATACTCTCGCTGTCTATTATCTTGTAGGGGTATAAGTTCATGGGTCATTTTCTGCCTCCTTTCTTAAATTTTCCTTGAAAAAACAGGCAGATAATGACCCTTAGTCTTTTAAGAGTCAATTATTATTTTGTTACGTACAGTGGCACGAATCATTCAATTTTAAAATCTTAGAGAGAAAACAACATGTAGGCCCTAATACCTCCTTTATGAGCACTAATTAAATAGATAATTCTATCCCTCTTAAATGAAAAATAAGCTTATTATCGATTTAATTTTAAACAACTTGACTTTTCAAGATAAAAAAGAAAAAAATATAAAAAATTCATGAGGGCTCGTCTTTATGTGCGGGCTTTTTTCGTTCTGAAGGAAAGATTTATTTGTCAAAAGTGACATCCTGAAGTCTGGAAACATGAGAAATTATTTGAAAGGAGGTTGTCACTATGGCTAATGGAACCGTGAAGTGGTTTAATGAGCGCAAAGGCTATGGCTTCATTGAGCAAGAAGATGGACCGGATGTATTTGTTCATCATTCAGGAATCAATACAACCGGTTTCAAGTCTCTTAATGAAGGCGATCAAGTTACATTTGACATAGAGCAAGGGGAAAAAGGCCCTGCTGCGGTAAATGTCACAGTAGTTTAGCTCATTGTTCTGACGGGAAAAAGGGCATTTCATCGATTTATGATGGGGTACCCTTACTTATTTGATATGAAGGGGAAATTCAAGGTGAATTTGAGCCTATTTCCCAAATTTGCTATGGTTATGATTACCAAACTTATTGTGCAATAAAATCTTGATGATCGTGGGTTTAAACTATGGCACGTAACCTTCAATCTGAGGAGCTGCCAGATAGCACAATATCTTGGGATTTATTACTCTTGATTATCAAAACGGAAAATGGGTTAATGAGGACTCGTTTTTGAGAGTGGGGTCAACATATACTATTCCTCCGTTGATAGTGTCACAGCCACACTCAATAATCCTCTTTCCTTAAGTCTGTCCAAAAGCGAGTCATATTCAACTGCCAGATACTGTGATGCTTTCACTTTTTTCTGGTAACAATCCTTAGGGGACTTCTACCCGTCACCACTATAAGATCAAATACTGAAGTCCAGCTTAAAGGTTTATGGATCGTATTACCACCAATACTAAACACAAGACACTTTGCTTCGTTTTGAAATTTCGGTGCAAAGTAAACTGTATTCCTCAAAAAGTTGGATCGGGGCGCATAGCCGGCTAGTTTTATCTTATAACCTATATTTCTAAGCTTTTTTGTCATCTCTTTAGAAGAACTTAAATCACCATCTCCGCTGAGCACTTTGATCCTTAATTTCCCTATATCTTTTTCCAATTCATACGATTTAGATGAAAGGGTTTTATGTTTGGGTTGAAGCTTAGTCGCTTTTTCAGCGAAAAGCTGATTTTCATCTCTAATTCTTTGGTTCTCTTCTTTTAACTTGCTTATTTGTTCATTTAAGTGCTCATTTTTGTCTCTCATCCTTGCCAGCTTGTTCTCGTTTTCATCTCTAATTCTTTGGCTTTTTTCACTTAGGGTAATTGTTTGTCCCTGTAACATTAAGTTTTCTATTTTAAGCTTCTCCATCCCATTCCACATTTCGTCTTTGTTCATTTTGAATTTCTTTATTTCTTCTTTGGAACTACCATCTAAATATTCTAAAGCTGCACAACTTGGAAAGATAAAGTATAAATTAAGAATAAGAATAATTAAATAAGCCCTGAACATTTTCTCCTCCATTTTAAAAATGCCATGTTATGGTAGAAACACATGGAACCTTTCTAATATTTTATCGGCAGATTCACAAAAAACATTATAGTAATACTTAAATACATGGGATTATTTCCCTCTTTCGTATTTGAGTTGAAAGCTTATGGTTAAGAAGGGAACTTCTGAAAATCCCGTCAGTGGACAATGTTATATCTGTGAATGGAATGATAATGGAGTAAGGAATGTTTTTGATATGGCTTTATGTTAAAATTATTTCCTTGGATGTTCTGGTGATGATTCTGAAGAAGGATTCTTGATAAATTTGGGATACATCTCTTGGTTAAAGCAATAACGAGACAAAGGTACAAACAGCGAAGAATTGTAGACTTCTGTTATGATTGCGGACTTTACAAAACCCGAAAAACTTTTGTTTACCAAAAGAAACCTTGAAAATTTATGAATTTTGCACGATCATCAACTATGGCACGTAGTCATAACCCAACGGGTGCTGACAAATACCACAATATATTGAAGCCTTTGCTTAATCTCCCCTTCAATTCCCTTATTCTTAATTTTAATTGACCTTCATCGCCATTTTTAACTATACTGTCGTTACTTTCAATACCTTTCCTTCGATGAGTCAAGCTCGATCTAAACTGAATCTCATGGACAATGAGACCCTAAGGCATCAAAAATGAAATGCTCAAATTGTCAGTTTGAGAATAGAGAAGGAGCCAAGTTCTGTAAGGAATGCGGAAATAAATTGGAGCTTTCGTGCCCATCCTGTGGTCATTTGTATCAACCCGGCAGCAAATTCTGTGATGAATGTGGTCAAAGTTTATCTATTTCCTCAGAGCCTTCCCTTAAAGACCTATCCTTTGACGAAAAAATAGACAAAATTCAACGCTATCTGCCCAAAGGCCTCACAGAGAAGATCCTATCCCAAAGAGATAAAATAGAAGGCGAACGCAAGCAGGTCACAGTGATGTTCTGTGATATGGAGGGCTTTACTCATCTCTCTGAAAAACTTGGCCCTGAGGAGATATACGCCATCATGGATGAGGTCTACGAGATCCTGATCCACAAGGTTCACGATTATGAAGGCACAGTCAATGAGATGACTGGTGACGGTATTATGGCCCTCTTTGGTGCCCCTATTGCTCTTGAAGATGCTCCCCAGCGGGCAATCCGATCTGCAATGGCAATTCACCGTGAAATGGCCAGGTTCAGTAATAGAATAAAGGAAGAGAGAGAAAGTATACTGTCTCTCAAGATGCGAATCGGTATTCATTCAGGCCCTGTTGTTGTAGGAACTTTAGGCAATGACCTCAGGGTTGAGTTCAAGGCTGTGGGAGATACGGTAAATCTGGCTTCAAGAATGGAAGGACTAGCAGAGCCAGGAACGACATACGTCAGCGAAGACACTTTTAAACTCACCGAAGGATTCTTTCTGTTCGAGGCCCTGGGGGAGAAGCAGGTCAAGGGCAAGAAAAAACCTGCAAATGTGTACAGAGCGATTGCTACCAGCACCAGAAGGACGAGGTTTGACATCAGTGCGGAGCGGGGACTTACCCCTTTTGCGGGAAGGGAAAGAGAGTACGAGCTTTTACTTGATGGCTTTGAGCGTTCAAAATCAGGACGCGGTCAAGCGTTTTCCATCGTGTCCGAGGCCGGATTAGGTAAATCTAGGCTCTTGTATGAGTTCAGAAAGGCTGTAACAGGTGAAGATGTGATGTTTTTGGAAGGAAGGTGTCTCTCTTACAGCAGGGGTGTTGCATATCATCCAATCATTGACATCTTGAAAGCAAACTTTGATATCGACGAGACTAATCGGGATTCAGAGATCAGGGAAAAGGTTATAAGAGGCCTGAAAATATTGGGAGTAGACGAAACTCCAACTCTTCCTTATCTTCTGGAGCTTTTATCTGTCAAAGAGAGCGGTATCGACACGATCCCCATGAGCCCTGAGGCAAAAAAAGATAGAATAATGGAGGCAGTAAAGCGAATCACCCTTAAAGGCTCTGAAATCCGACCCCTTATTCTGGCCTATGAAGATCTTCACTGGATGGATAAGAGTTCAGAGGATGTATTGAAATATGTTTTAGAGAGTATACCGGGGGCAAGGGTCTTAATGATATTCACTTACCGGCCAGAATTTGTGCACACATGGGGTGGTAAGTCCTTTCACAGTCAAGTGAACTTGAACCGGCTCTCCAACCGGGAAAGCCTTGCCATGGTGGCTTACCTTCTGGGCACAGAGGAGATCGACAGGGACCTTGAGGAGTTGATCTTGGAGAAGACAGAAGGGGTCCCTTTTTTCATTGAAGAGTTTATCAGGTCCCTTAAAGACATGAAGATCATAGAGGGGGAAGACGGTAAATACAGTTTAGCAAAAGGCATAGAGAGCTTGACGATTCCATCCACAATCCAAGATGTGATCATGGCCAAGGTTGACTCACTGCCTGATGGTGCCAAAGAAGTGCTTCAAACTGGGTCGGTAATCGAAAGGGAATTCAGCTATGAGATAATAAAGCGGCTCATGGCATTTCCGGAACAAGAATTGCTATCCCACCTCTCGATTTTGAAAGACTCAGAACTTCTATATGAGAGAGGGATATTTCCACAGTCAGTATACGTCTTTAAGCATGCCTTGACTCGGGAGGTAGCCTGTAACAGCTTGCTTTTAAAGGCAAGAAAGAAGATTCACGAGGAAATAGTAATAGCGGTTGAAGACCTTTATCCTGAAAGTCTTGGAGAGTACTATGAATTGTTCGCCTACCACAGTTTGCAAGGAGAAGATTGGGAACGTGCATACAGATATAATCGAGAGGCTGGGCTGAAGGCTTTTTCTCTATCTGCTTACGAAGAAGCCCAAAAGTATTTTGATGCTGCGCTTGAGGCACTTCATAATCTTCCCCGAACAAGGAAATGGATTGAGAAAGAAATTGATCTAAGTTTCAACATTCGTGCTGCTCTTTTCCCCCAAGCACGGCATGAAGAATGGGTGCAACAGATGTGCGATGCTGAACTGCTGGCGAAACAAATTGAGGATGATGCCCGACTTTCCAATGTCTTCAATTATCTTTCTAATTTCCACTGGATCCGCGGCGAATGCTTGAAAGCGATTGAAGTGGGGCAAAAAGGTCTAGATCTTGCCAGAAGGGCAGGAGACTTCTCTTGTCAGGTCGCAACAATTTTTCACCTGGGATTTTATTTCCACACCATCGGTGATTTTCCCAAGCAAATAGAGCTTCACCAAGAACTTAGAAAGATTGTGACTGGAGAGGCTTTATTTCAGAGGCATGGTATGGCCAGTGTTCCGTCGGCCACTGGACGAAGTTGTCTTGCGCTAGGGATGGCTGAATTGGGAGACTTCAAAGTGATTAAGAGGATCGGCCAAGAGGCGGTACAAATAGCCGAGCAGGTGAGAAATGCCTTCACCCTTGTGGGTGTTTACGTCTTTCTTGGTATGGCCTATTTGCGCCTTGGCAAGGTGAAACTTGCCTTGCAGCTTTTGGAAAAAAGCCACCAAACATGTCTTAATTCCGGAGTGAGGAGCCTGTTTTCATACACTGCGGGAAGTCTTGGCTATGCTTACCTCCTATTAAACGAACCAAGTCGCGCGTTGACAATCCTCGAAGAAGGTGTCAGAGAGGAGAATCTCGAAGCCGCTGCTTTTTGGATCTCCCATCCGCTTACCGTGTTGGCAGACGCCTACCGAGCTAATGGAAAAAAAGAATTGGCAAGTGAGACTGCGACGCACGCTTTGGACGTTGCGAGTTCCCGGGAAGAACGTACATTGGAGGCTTGGGCCATGCTTGTTATGGCCGAGGTCAAGGCTGATATGGGCTGGCTTGAGCAAGCAATGGATTGGTATCGGCGCGGATTAAATCAAGCTGCCGAACTTTCTATGCTTCCGCTCACTGCACACTGCCATATGGGTCTGGGCCAACTTTACCTCAAAAGAGGGCACAGTGAGGAAGCACGTTCGGAAATCGAGACTGCTATCGACTTATACCGTTCCATGGGCATGAGCTACTGGCTACCACAGGCCGAGTCCACTTTTGCCACGATACAATAGGGCATGCCACCGTAGCTTAGGGCTATGTTGCGTAAGTCATAGAAACTATTTTGAGGAGGTCGTCATGCGTATCGCTGTCTTTGGCGCTGGTGGCGTAGGGGGATATTTCGGTGGCCGTCTCGCCCAAGCTGGAGAAGATGTTGTATTTATTGCCCGCGGAGATCATTTGAAGGCTCTGTTAACTCATGGCCTACGGGTAGATAGCGTGAAAGGTGATTTTGTGCTGAAATCAGTGAAAGCAACGGACGATCCAGCGCAAGCTGGGATAGTGGATGTGATTCTGGTAGGTGTAAAGGCCTGGCAGGTAACAAACGCGGCGG
>JGI10211J14876_10001435_pt1 | contig 10445 bp, 13 predicted proteins | sample Etolagsediment_FD_14876 | JGI IMG/M metagenome (IMG submission 14876)
AAAAATATTATTTTTAATGGAAATTTTTGAGGTAGGAGGTGAGGAAGTGGTTTTCTTTGAGGATTTCAAGTTTTTCTTTATTGGACATGAGTTCAAGGAGGTCTTTGGTATTATTAATAGGGAGTGGTTGACCGAAGGAGAAATTAGGGAAAATTAGGTTTCCGATGGGTTGGAAGTCTTGATAAATTTGGAAGAATGGGAAGGGCATTTGGAGGAGAGGGTCATTTTTATTTTGGAAGCGGTAGATTTTGAGGTTAGGGAGGGTTTTTATTTTATCTTGGAATTCTTTGGTGCAGATTTTAGTTGGACAAATACTATAAAAAGTGAAATATTTATTAGGGTATTTAGAAGCTAAGTAATATACGAGGAGGGAGAGGATATTGGCGCGGAGGCTGTTACCGATGAGGAAGTAGTGAGTTGATTTGTCGATAAATTTTTCGTATTCGGGGAGGAGGATTTGAAGGCCGTGATAATAACCATCTAAGGTTTTACCGTTTTCGATGTTAGTGATGCCGATTTGAGTGTCAAATTTGTATTGAGTAAGGCAGTTTTCGATGGAGGTGATGATGATAAGTTTGTGATTATTGACTTTATTGAGATAACCGGAGATGCCGTGGAAAATTTGGGTATTTTGAGAAAAAAGGGGGGAATTATTGGAGTAAATTTTAAAAAGTTGTGGTTTAATGAGCATAAAATTATTTTGAGCGATGGGAATAATTTTTGATTCGTAGTCTGGTTTGGCTAAAGTGTCTAGGAAGTTGAGTGAGTAAAAGATATTGGCTTTGTGGTTTTGATAGACGTGAAAAAATTTAAATTTTTTATTATTAATTTGGTGAGAGGAGAAATCACCGCAAAGTTCTCCAGTTTTAGCGAAATTTTTATAAAGAAGATTGGTGAAAATATTTTTAAGGAAAATACTAGAGGTGTAATCAATGATATTTTTATGGTCATTTTTGAGAGAATAATTTATAAAATGGTTAGTTAATTTATCCATTTTATAAATAAGATTTTTTTAATGGGTTTATTCCATAAAGTAAAATAAAAAAGATGAATAACTCCAGGTTAAATGTTTGGCACTTAAATCTTTTAAATCTTTATCATAACTTTCACTTAAATTTTTATTTTTTAAATAAAAAGTTTCAACAAATTTTTCTAACTTTATAAAATAATCTTTACCAATTTCGTCCATTAACTCACCATACCACATGTCAAAATGACAAATTGATGATAATTTTTCTAATCTTTTTAAAAATTGACCAAATCCTAAGGTTAAAAGTATCCAGGGAGGTCCTTGATAATAAACATCTTCTTGATAACGTCCAATAGGGATTATCTCGTTAATTAATCCAAATTTATCTTTATTTTCACGAACAATTTTAAGAACAGTTGGTCCGATATGTGAATTAATAAAGGGACTGTAATAAATATTAGAGTAATTAAATGCTAAAACATTGGCGAAATCTATCCATTGTCTTTGATGGTCATTTTGAATGTCAATACTTGAAACCCAATAATTTTGATAAAATGAACTTAGTAATTCTTTGGTTTTTATTAAATATAATGTTATTTCATTAGATAATTCTGTTTCGTGGTAAATACTAGATAATTTTTTTAGATTTTTAAGGAATTGATAAGTCATTTCCAAAGTAAAATAATGTTTTCCTAAGACTTCTTCCCATAAATCAAAACTACTTTTATCAAAGTTTTCTTTAACAAATTCATAATCTTGATAAATAATACCTTCTTTGGATGAAAAATTTAATAAATGTTTTTCAATAAAGTTAGGATTACCTGTTTTAAGTTGGTAAAAAGCAAATTCAGTTAAAGCATAACCTCTAATAGGTGGTCCATCATTTTGAGGTCTACCCCAAGGTTTATCATAAGGTTTCCCATCAACATAAAATTTAGGTTCACCTAAATCTTGAGGATAATTTTGAACTAAATTAATTTCATGAAAAATATATGATAAAATATTGTCATAAATTTCTTGATGTTCATTTTGAAACCCAGTTTGATTTAGCAAACGCACTAAACAAAGAATTGTTAAAGCTGCATCACGGGTCCAATGATAATAATAATCGGGGTCGGAAGTTGTGGGCGAAGCAATAATAGTTCCAGGTGCGCAAGGTATAGATTTAATATTGTCTAAAATATGTTTTAAACATATTTTTTCCATAAAATAATATTTTATAAAAAAGAAAATTTCGAAAAAATTAAAATTTTTCTTGATAAAAATTTATTACTTTTGGATGTGATTTTATCTTATCAATATCTAAATCTTTAATAAATAATCCCTCTAAAGATTTTACCCTCGATAAAGCTACATAACTTTGTCCATATTCAAAAATACTTTTTCCAATGTCAATTTCTACACAATCTAAGGTGCACCCTTGACTTTTATGAACTGTAATGGCCCAAGCTAATTTTAATGGAATTTGTTTTCTTAAAATTTTATTCAGTGCATTAACTTCATATTCCCATTCATAATAATCTATCACCTCTTCCATCCCATTCATAAACCTGACTTTAGGTCTATCTTCTTCAAATCCAATAATAACCCCTCGACTTCCATTAACTAATCCATTTTCCACATCTTTATTAACTAATAACATGACTTGACAACCTAAACATAAAGATAAAGTTTGTTCATAAGGATAATCTTTATCAATTTGTTGTTCTAAATATTTAATTTCGTCAGAAGACATTTTATTAACTTTTGTTCCTAGTAAAATAGTTTCTACATCATAATCTAAAATTTCATCAACATTTAATTTATCAAATTCTTTTTGATTTAAGGCGTCAACAGATTTACGAGTAGAATAAAGTTTGGTAGGGATAATTCCACACAATTCATCTAATTTTTTAAATTTACATTCAATCAAAGTTTCAATAGTTAATTGAGAAACGTTTCCATTGCGGACTTCTTGTAAAATTTTTTGAAATTCAGTGTCTTTTTGACGTTGTATTTCTTTTAATAAAATATGAACATCAATGGAATTTTCCCAAATTTCAGATTCAAAACAAAATTGTTTTTCTTTATCTTTTAAAACAGGAGGTAATTGATAAAAATCACCAATTAAAATAACTTGAATTCCGCCAAAAGGTTTTTGATTACCACGAACTCCCCGACAAACTTCATCTAATAACTCAAAAAATTCAATATCCATCATTGAAATTTCATCTATAATTAATAATTTAGTTTTCCAATAACGCATTTTGATAGGAAATTTCTTTAAAATTTTATCAATATAATAATCCCCACTTTTATCTCCATGACCTAAATATGACCAAGAATGAATGGTTTTACCATTAATTAAACAAGCAGCTGAACCAGTTAAAGCCGTTACTCCAAATTCCTTTTTAATTGATTTACAATCTTTAATGATTTTTTTAATTAAAAATGATTTACCGGTTCCGGCTTGACCGGTAATAAAAAGATTTTTTCCTAATTTGTAATATTGAAATGCCTCATTTTGACTATCAGAAAGTTGAGGGTCTTTAGGAATAGTGAAATAGTTCTCTAATACCTGCATTTTTATTTTAAAAAAACTAGATTTAAATATTTCAATTTTTTTATATAATAATATGGGATTATGTTTTTCTAAAAAAAATACTATTTTACCTCATATTCCTGAACCATTAGAAACTATTTCAGAAGAATATGTTTGTAAAATATCAACAAAAACCTAAATCTCCAATTAGATTTGGTGTTAAAGGTTTAAAAAAATTAAAAAATAATTAATTTAAAGAAAAGTTGATAATAATAGGCAGTAAAGATGAAGATTTTTCAACCGGATGAAGGAGATCAAGATGAGGGGTTCGCCACCTCATTTACTTTTGAAGATACTGATGAAATGAAGGCGTTTAGACAGTGGTTAGAAACCATGAGTATTGATTATTTAAAATCAAAGTTTCCCGTTATTGAAGATGGTAAAGTAAGATATCAAACAGGTATAGTAGTTCAAGGACCTTCAGTTGAGGAAGAAGTAGAGGAAGTAGAAGTAGTTGAAGAAGTTGTAGAAGAGAAACCTAAGAAGAAAAAGTCATCAAAGAAGACTGATGTTGAGCAGGAGGAATAAATTTTGAAATATTATTTTCATTTAATAAAATGAAAATAATCTTATAAAAATAAATGGTTAAAAAACATAAAGGAGGAATGAAATTTCCAGATTATAATTATGACAAAGGAGGAACTGGTATTACGGATTTACCAGAAAATATTTTAGGGACAGTTAATTATACGATAGGTTCAGTCATTAGTGGAATAGATGCGATTAATTCAATCATGAATATTAGGAGTGATATGGGGACTGCATTTTCGGAGAAGAATGCACCAAATCCTAATGATGTTGATGTGGGTGGTCTTTAAGAGAAATTACCTTTAACAATTTTTTGGAGTCTTTTTTCTTTACGAGAGATAGAATTAGATGTTTTAACAAAATCAAAGTCTAAAACAATGAGAATAGCCATAAGATAATTAAATTGTGTTTTAAGGTGGAGGTCATCAATTATATATTTAACGCGTTTGCTGAGTTCATTCAGAGTGTGAGTATTAAGTGATTTATTAGTTTCAAGTTGTTCTAAAATATCAAAAAGAAGTAAAAGTTTTTCTTGATAAACTAAGTTAATTTTTTTGGTAAATTCCAAGTATTTAAAACCTAATTCAGGGTCATTTTGAAGTTGTTCTAATCTATCTTTACCTAATTTTAATAAAAATCCACCTTGTTCTGCGCATTTACCAGTATCATTTAAATTAATAAAATTTAAGATTTTAGATATTCTAACATCTTCTTCGGCATTTTTTATTTGGTCATAAAAAGGAGGAACACAATATTTTCCTTCTAATAAACTTTTTAATCTTTCAAAGGTAAAAGAACCAGTTAATTCACCTTTCACATTCGGATGAGGTATAACATTGATAATTGCAGCTATTAAATTATTTCTTACTATAAAATGATAAACAATTTTATCACAAATTTGTTTTTTAGTTAAATGACAAGGTTTATTCATATCTAAACAAAGTTCTGTATTTGGTCTTTCAAATTTAGGTCTTTCAAATTTAGGTTTTTCAAATTTAGGTTTTTCAAATTTAGGTTTTTCAAATTTAGGTTTTTCAAATTTGGGTTTTTCATTTTTAGGTTTTTCGTTTTCAAGTTTTTCATTAATCACTGCGATTGGTTCATTCATAAAAACATTTTCTTTATTAACTTTTTTAAATTTTTCTTCAAGTTTTTTATTAATATTATTTATTGGTTTTTCTTCTTTGATAATATTATTTTTTTGAGAATTATTTTCTTTCTTGAGTAAATTAGTTTTTTGAAAATTATTTTCTTCTTTGAGAAGATTAGTTTTTTGAGAATTATTTTCAGAGATAAATTTATTTTCGTTAAAGTTGAAGATAGGATCATTTAAATTTATTAAATTATTATTTTTTTTATTATTATTTTTGTTATTATTTTTGTTATTATTTTCTTTTTTATTATTATTTTCTTTTTTATTATTAGATTCAATGACTTTATCAATGTTTTCTTGAATAGATTTGATAAAATTTTTATTATCTTTTTTTTCTTCATTTTTACTAAAAGGTTTTTTAAAGGGTTTTTTACCACCAGTTAAGAAAAACCCACCATTTTGAACAATCATTTTTTTTCTTTGTTCAGTTTTAATCATATTACTTAATAAACTTGAAGTTTTATTAGAAATATATTGAATATCAGGAAAGGTTAAATGAATTCCTTTTTCTAATTTAGATTGAGGAATTTTTTGATTTTTAAAGTGGTCAATTAAACGTCCACTTAATTCATTAACTAAAAATTTTTCATCAACTAAGGGGTCATAAGCTACAGTCATTTCTAAAGAAACAGGTAAATTTTCTTCGTCACTAGAGTAAAGTTTATTATGAATATGAGTTAAAGATTGAAGAGGTAATTGATAAAGTTTTTTAGAATAAGTAATCGCCCATTTATTACAAAAATCAGGATTTAAAAAATCGGATGAATTTTTTTGATAAAGAGAAGATGCTTTTTTAAATATTTTTTCAAATAAATGTTTATCTTCTAAAATATTTTTAGATATTAAGTTTTTTGATTCAACACTAGAAGTATTTCCCATATCTTAAAACAGAAAATTTTACTTGGTAAAATTAAGACATTCAGTTTCTATTTTTAATAAACAATCTTTAAAAAGATGAATTTCCAATTTTTTAACTGGATATTTAATTCTTAAAAGTTTCATGGCATTTTTTAAATTTACATTCATATATTTCATGATAAAACATAAAATAATAGTTGAGGCTCTAAAATGACCTCTTTTATCATGAACTAATATTGTTTTACCTTTTTCCAAATTAGATTTAATAAAACATAATATTTTATCAATTTGATAAGAAAATTCTAAATTCTCTTTTTTTTGAATTTCATCATTCTGAAACTTATTATTAATATTTATTCTTATTTTTTTTATTTCATCAAAACCTTTGATAAAATGAACATCTGGAGTTATATTAAAAATAATGTTAATATTTCGACTTTTTAAAAAGTTAACATCAAAAGCACTATTTCTATTTCCTAAATAAAGTCCAGGTATTATTTCAACAAACATAATTTAACTTACAAACTTATATACTAAACCCAACGATAATAAAATAGAAATAATTAATATTGTTAAAAAGACATAAATAATTTTAATATTTCTGGAATTCATCTCACTTTCTTTTTGTTCATTGGGTCTATTAAGTTTTTCATTTATAGACTTATCATCCATTCCTAATAATGTTTTACAACTCTTCATATTAATACTTCTTTTCATTTCATCTTTAGGTTTAATAAAATATTGAACTCCAAAAAATCCAAATAATACACTAACAGAAACAAATAAAAATGTATATAAATAATTTAAATGATAATTATAAATCGTATTAGATGATAAAAATAATAATGGATATAAATAAAGCCCTAAAGTAAAATTAATCTGATAACTATTATTCCTAATATAAGGTATTGAACATAAAAACATATACAAACCAACTGCAAAAATATAAATTAAAACCATTTTCCAATTTTCTCCATCAAAAACTAATTTACTTGTATAAACAATAAGAAAAACAATAGCTATTAATCCATAAAAAATTAAACTTATCCAATTAATAATCTGATGTTTCTTATTTATTTCATTGACCTTTTCTCTTTCTGTCTCCTCCTCTAAAGTAATTTTTGTTATTGAATACATCATTGCTATAATAAATGCTCCCAAACCTATAACTAATGACCATTTTTCTAAAACTATCTGTGGATTGGAAATATAAAAAACTAAACACATCAAAACCAATGAATTAACAAAATTATTTACATAATTCCTCTCAAACGGTAAAACCCCCTTAAATTCTATTAACCATTGGGATATCCACTGGGAAAAGAGATATAAAATTAAATAATATATAATACTTGCACTGACTTTCTCTGTCATATTTTATAAAATAAATAATTTTGAAATAAAAAGAAAAATTGATTTAAAGAAAACTTATTTAAAATCATTTTAATTTACATTTCATATGTTTCACATGAACAACATATCAATAAATTTAGATGAATTAAAAAGGTCTTTTTCAGATGACGAGGAGTTGAATAGTTCTCGTCAAACGCCAATATTAAATTCTTTAGGGAGTGAACAAGATATACTAAAAAAAACAGGAACATGTTCTTTTTGTAAAAGTTTTAATGTAATTTTGGATCAGGATGAGGGGGTTTATGTTTGTACTAGTTGTGGAAAGATGTGTGGAGAGTTTTTTGACCAGGGTCAGGAGTGGAGGAATATGTCTAATGATGATAATAGGAAATTTAGTGATCCATCGAGGATTGGAATGCCGGTGAATGAGCATTATAAAAAGTCAGCCTTATGTTTGGTAATTAGTGGTTATGGGTATGATGGATATAGGAGGTTTCAAAGGTATAATTCAATGGAGTATGATGAGAGAAGTACCTTAAAAAACTTTCAATATATAGATAGTAGTAGTGAGGATATTGCGTCAGAGGCGGTGAAGGAGCAGGCTAAAAATTTATTTAAGAGGATTAGTGAGGATGAGAGTAGGAGGGGGAGTATTAAGCATAGTAATATGGCGGCTTGTGTTTTTTTTGCATCACAAAATAGGAATATTAGGCAGGATAAGAATAAGATTTCGGAGAGTTTTAATATTAAAAAGAAGAAGTTTACTAAAGGATGTAATTATTATAAGGAGGTAATATTTGAGAAGGAACCAGAACAATATGCGAGGATGATTCCATTAAATTCTTATAATGAGATAGAAAGGATAGGGAATATGATAAATTTAAAGGAGAACCATATAAATTTAGCGTTAATGATTGCTTGTAAAGCACAAAAATTAGGCATTGTAATGAAAAATACACCTATTTCAATTGCAGTTGGAAGTATTACTATGATAGGTAGTATTTGTAATTTAGATTTGGATAAGAAGGAGTTGGCGAGTAAATGTGAAATTTCGGATGTGACTATTAATAAAGCCTTTAATTTATTAAATAGTTATAAGGATTTATTTATTCCAACTAAAAAGGAATTTGATGAATTTGTGAAGAATAAGGATCAATATCTTTCTTCTTGAGAGGTAGGTGTTAAAAATTTAGAAGTTGCTTGAGTGAGAGAAATCCAGGCGAAGAAGATAAATGAATTGGTAATTGAATTTTTGAAATTAAAGTTATCAAAGAGGAAAAGTGGTGCTAAAATACCAAAGATGATACCGAAAGAGATAGTAAAACTAATTATTTGAATTCTTTCATTACTATCTAGGCGGTTGTTGGTTAAATAAGTGAAGATAATGGAAATAAAGAGGAAGATAGAGATAGGTAGATAAGAATAATTAAGGCAAAAGATTAAAGTTATAAAAATAACTATTAAAATTACTGGATAAAAATATTTTAAGGTATCTTTCGGTTTATTTTCAATAGTTACTTTTTGTTCTTTAAAATTATCAAGTTCATCTTGTTTAGAATTCACAACATTTTCTTTTGAAATCAGACCAGATGTTAATTTAGTGCAGAAAAACCAAAGAAGATAAGAACCAATTAAAATAAGTGTCATATTAAAATCATTTTCTTTGTTGTTAAGGGAATTTTTAAGAGTACCGAAGAAGGTTCCAAAAAGTATAGAACCAACTAATAAATTAACCCAATATTTTGGAATATAAGCAAAAGAAGCATATGTAAATCCAAATAAAACAAAGACAGTTATAATTGTATAAATAATAATATATTTGGTATCCATATATATTATTTTAAGAGATATTTTATTTTTGATTAAATAAAGGATTAGGTTTGTTAATAACAATGGTCTCATTTTTTTGTTCTTTTAAATCTTTAATGATAAAAAAGATTTGTTGAAAGAGATTGCCTAAAATAAAGAAGAGGATAATGAAAACAATTATTAAAAATAAATTTAAGAAATTATTTTTCATAAAAATTTCATTATCACTTAAGAAACTATAATAAACAATTACAAATATAATAATTGAAAAACATGTTCCTAACATTAATTCTAAATTATCTGAAATAAACATATTGTTATATTAATAAAATATATTTTATTATAAATATTAATGATTAATAATTATTTTAATTTACCAGGAATACCATGTCAAAATAGAGAAGAAATTAATAATCAATCTGGTTTTAGTATCAATAAATTAAAATGTAATGGTCTTAATCCTAATAATGTTTATCAAACTCTTTATCCTGCTGATGCTGATCCATTAGGACAATTTATTCAATATAATAATGTTGAAATACCAGAAGCAGATGATACAATAGAAGGTAAAACAATAAAAGAATGTTCTAAAATAGCGATTGAGAATGATGATAATTATTTTGTTTTTAATAAGAAAGAAAACCAATGTTTATTTTATAATGTTAATGATGTTTCTAAAAAAAATTTTAATTTAGATGGACATACTTTAGAAACTTATCGTAAAAATAATTTAGTAGTATCTGATAATAATTGTGGTTCTAGTGATAATTTTATTTCAATGCCTAAAGGTTTTTATCCAGATGTTCAATCAATAAATAATTTTAGTCAAAAAACATCAGGNGAAAATTTAACTAAAGAAGAATTGTTTCNTNACTTGTGGTAATGATAAAAANTGTGAAAGTTTTATTTTTGCGGAAGGAAAAAAAACTTGTTCTTTTGGAAAAGGAACCCCCGATGTTAACAATGCTAATAATTCTAAATCAGGTTATACTACCTACGTAAAAAATAAAGATTTACCTAATCCTATTATTGAACCAAATGAAGATTTAAGTCAATATTATAAAAAATATAATAAAAAAGGTAAAGTTGGAGATTATTTTTGTGCTTGGTCTGAAGGTGCTAATCAATGTTTAACATCTTACCGCGTGGGTCCTAACGGTAAAGAAATTACTAAAGATAATATAGAAAAAACC
>JGI10211J14876_10001436_pt1 | contig 10443 bp, 15 predicted proteins | sample Etolagsediment_FD_14876 | JGI IMG/M metagenome (IMG submission 14876)
AAGATACACGCTTCAATCATTACTTGGACTTTCAGCAGAAGATGATGATGGACAAACTGCATCACAACCAAAAAGAAAGCCACTATTAACACAACCAGCAGCGAGTGAACACATAGCAAAGAAAACTACTTTGGATGCTTTAAAACAGTTGTTTGAAGTAACGAAAGAACAAGAAGATAAATATTTAAAAGCAATTAAAAAATAAAACTATGAACCAAGTAAATCAAATTTTATCAGAAGCAGTTGAACAAGTAATCAACGGAATGGCAGACCCTTTAGAAGTGTTTGCTTATTTAAAAGAAGTAGAAAAGCATTTAGCGAAGTGTAAAGAAGAAATTGAAAACGATGTATTTGCAGAAGCAGATAGATATGGCGATAAGACTTTTGAACATAAAGGCTTTAAGTTTACTAAAACCGATGGACGTGCTACTTATGACTTCAAAGATATTGTTCAATGGAATAAGCAAAAAGAAATATTGAAAGAAATTGAAGAAAAGTCTAAAGCAGCAGCAAAAAATAATAAAATAACAATGGTTACAGAAGATGGCGAAGTAATACAACCTTGCATAATCAAATATTCTAAACCATCAATATCTGTATCTTATGTTAAGCATTAGCCAAACAGTTTATCCCGATAGAACCCTATCCTATGAGTTATGGTTTAGATTTATAGCAATGGGTGGTCGCTCATTTTATGCGTGGGTGGAAGAGTTTGATTTGTTCTGCTACTCATATAAGGGTATGCTTAGAATGGACCAATGGCGTGTTAAACCACACTGCCAACACGGGACAAATAAAATAGTAGATGTTGAACTTTGGAAAGGCGCATCAGACTACGCTCTATCTTTTGAGGAAAAAGCAATATTGGTTAAAATTTTAAAGAATAAGTTATGAAAAAAGAAGAACTACTAATAGTTAATCTCAAAAACCCTCAGCATTTTTTTGTTGGTGGTTTAGTTTTTTTTGTAATTTTGTTTTTAAATGGATTTAAAGCGTTTAAAACAAATATGTAAATCAATTGACCGTCATAACTACGATGACTTATTACAAGACACCTACATACGTTTAAACGGTAAACATACATTCGATGAGAAATATTATTATTTATTCTATGTTACGGCAAAGAACCTTTATCTTAATCAACAGAAAAAGAAAAAGATAGTAACTACTTCTCTTGAATTAATTAAAGAGCCTGAGCAACTAGATGACTACGACCCAAGTATTTATAAAAAAGCACTGGATAAATTTTTATTATCAAATAATAATACTATATTTGCAGATGTTATTGAATTATACTTAATATGCCCAAACATTACAGAAATGTCAAAGCATATAGGAATACCAAGATTAAAATTACACAGAATACTAGAAACGGCAAAAAATGAAATTGGACTTGAATATATTAGAATTGCAAGTAATATCAATAGCGATAACGATTGCACTATATGAATTTTTACAATATGGAATGTATGTAAAGAGATGGCTTGGACTATCTCAGCATAGAGTAGTTAAACCACTGGACTGTGGCTTCTGCACTTCATTTTGGATAGGTACAATAATATCAATCATTGCATTAACACCAATGTTATTATTTACAAACTTTATAATATCTTATTATTATGGCAAAAATACAAAATAGAATATCGGAAGAAACACTTAGATTAATCACTCCACTCGTTCCAAAATTGATGAACGAAACTGTAGGTGATGTGTTCACTAAAGAGGAAATTGCATTACTAGAGATAATGTTCTTTGAGATGACTGGCAGACCTGCAGGAAAAGGATGCGGTCGTATGTGTGCTACAACATTGGTGCTATGTCAAAACTACTTCAAAATCTATCCAACTACTGAAATCACAGAAGAAGTAATGATTGCAGAAGTAGAAGATTATAACAACTATTCTTTAAAAGAATTGAGAGAGATGTTTCCAAGTATTAAATCAACATCTAAAAAGGATTTCATCAAACAAATAAACGAACTATGAGCGAAGAACCTAAAAAAAGCAGTGGAGCATTAGCAGTAATTTCCTTTGGAGTTGCTATCTATTTAATTTATTTAGCAGTAACAATTTTGATGTAATGGCTAACAAACACAGAAATATAGATGCTGATGAACTTTGGCAACTTGCAACTGAGTATATGGACGAATGTATCCAAGCAACTCAAGAACAAGCAACGAGTTCAGGCAAGATAGTAGAGGTTAAGTCTAGGCATATACCTACTATCGGCTATTTCTGCGACCATTGGATAAGAAGAAAGGATATAAATTTCTATACTAGAGTACATTTTCATAGAGTTATTAATTTAAAAGAGCATCCATTACGTAACACTATAAAAAGTATAGACGAAAAATTTAGGTCTTTGGCTGAGGATATTGTAGCGAATGAGGGTAAAGGAATATTCTATGCAAAGAACCGTTTAGGAATGACTGATAGACTTCAAACCGATAACAGTACAAGTGTTTCAATCATTAATATAGACCCATTAGATGATTCAAACGACAACGACACTAAATAAAATTGCAAGACTAAAGAAGCGTATTAAAGTTATTCAAGGCGGTCAAGGTGCATCAAGACATTTAGTATATTAATACTACTAATCAATCACGCTGCTAGTAAACCAAACAAAGAGATACTTATTTTATCTGCTGAACTTACTAAAATGAGGTTAACAGTCATTAAAGACTTTGTAAAGATTATGCGTTTAAGTGGTATCTATGAGGACAGTAGATTTATTTCAGGGACTTTATACAGATTTCCTAACGGTTCATTTATTAAGTTTATAGGATTAGACAAGTCAGATGTTGGTAAGGGGTTACGTTCTGATATTGCTTACTTCAATGAGGTTAATAAAATAGATGTTGAAACATATAGACAAGTGGCGACTAGGTCTAAACGAGTGTTTGCTGATTTCAATCCTGATGCAGAGTTTTTTATACATACAGATGTAATACCTAGAGAGGACTGCGACTTTCTAAAAGTAACATTTTTAGACAACGAAGCACTAGCAGAAGAGGAGCGTAACGAAATACTACTCTATAAGCAATTAGGGTATAATGAACAAGGCGAAATAATAAATAAGTATTGGGCTAACAAGTGGAGAGTTTACGGTTGTGGAGAGGTCGGGTCTATTGATGGAGTTGTATTTGAGAACTGGGAAACAAAAGCAATACCAACAGATGCAAGGTTGCTTTATTACGGGTGTGATTTTGGTTTTGCTACTTCTAAATTTGCAGTAGTTGGAGTTTACCAATATGATGGACATTTGTACTTAAAAGAATTGGTTTATAAGAATAACCTAACCAACCAAGATGCAGGGGCTGAAATGATAAGTAAAGGCTATAAGAAAGGGTCTTTAGTTTATTGCGATAGCGCAGAACCTAAAAGCATTGAGGAACTAAGGAGAGCTGGAATAACTGCGGTTAAGTGCGAAAGTAAGCAAGACATTAAGACATTCGCCATTCAAAAGTTAAACAGTCAAGTATTCTATGTTGATGAAAATAGTAGTAACTTAGTCGATGAATTAAGATATTACATTTGGGATGAGAAAACTGGCAAACCTAGAAAGACAGATAAGGACCACTTAATGGACGCTTTGCTTTATGGTGTTGGTTCTGCTGGAAAATACTCAGGCAATTATTTATGAAAATAACTACAATCATACCAACTTACAAAGATAGAGGCTATCTTAAACACGCCATTAAGTCTATTCAAAATCAGACTTATAAAAATCATCAGTTGCTAATTGGAAAAGGCGGTACAGTTGGCGCAAACATAAATAGTTGTATTCCATTTATCAAAGGCGATATTGTTCATTTTATGGGTGATGATGATTTGTTACCTAGTTATGTTTATCAAACAGTAGTAGATAACTTTAAAGGTGATATGATGCACGGCAATAGCATACGTTTTAAAAATCCTTACAGTTTATTAATAGCAAAGCCTAGTATTGAGAAGCCAACGCTCCAGGAGATGATTAAAAACAATGCTTTGATTGGCGGCACTTGCTACTATAAACGTGAGATATTTGATAAATGGGATGAAACTTTAACGACTGCTGAGGAATATGATTTTAATTTAAGGAAAATAAAAGAGGGTGCAAACATTCAATATCTAAATGAAATTTTGTACTTTTACAGAATTCATCAAAATCAAAAGAGCATAGGTAATAAAGATAAAGATTACCAAGCGAAGAGGGATGAGGTTAAACGAACTATTAAACTGAGGTATATATGAAACAACTTTATAAAATTATACTATTCCTTTACTTAGGCTACTTTGTCTTAAAGGCATTACCTAACGAGGTTTTTATGATGGAAACAAAAGCATCTAAGCAATTTGCTTTTACTTTGATTTCAATTACTAATATAGCAATGTGGTTTATTACATTATGGTTACTACTTCGATTAATATAGCAACCTACCCAGCGAGGTTTAGCCACCTTATGAGAACGCTTGAATCATTGGAGGGTCAAGCCGATGTTATACGCATTTGTTTGAATGAATATAAAACTATTCCTGAACCTTTAAAAAAGTATGATTGCTTTATACCTAATAAGAATCTAACAGACAATGGTAAGTTTGTATTCTTACCTATTAAAAGGCGTGAGATATACTTTAGTTGTGATGATGATATTATCTATCCACCTGACTATGTAGAGCGCACCGTTTCTTTGATAAACAAGTACAAGTGCATAGTTACCTATCACGGTAGGTTATTACAAGGATTGAATAAAGACTATTACAGGGGTCATAAGTTTTGGCATTGCAATAGGTCAACTAAAGAACACATTTTAATTGACATAGCAGGAACAGGAGTGACTGCATTTGATACTGATTATTTCAATCAATACCCAATTGATACAGACTATCACAAAATGAGTGATGTAGTATTTAGCCACGCAGCAATGAATCACAAAATAATGTGCGCTAAAAAGAGTGGTGGTTGGATAGTACCTCAATTAGTGAATGAAAGTATTTACCAAACAGAAAGCAGAACAAATCAAATAAATCAAATAAAACTATCAAACGAAATATATGAGCAAAAAAGAAAACAATTATAGAGAGGTTAATGTAAACTTCTTTAATACTCTTAAAGCATACGATTACGATAAGATTGATAGGTTTAACAAAGGCGAATACTTTAAAGATGTTGACAGGCCTGAGAATGATGAAGTGATTAATTTCATAGCAGACTTCACAACAGTTGAAACCGACTTGTTATGGTCGCAAAGTGTATCAACCATTAAAGACCTATTCATTAAGTTGATGAATAACTTTTCCACTTACAAGCCAAACGAACCACTAAAAGAAATTAAGATTGATAAAACTACTTATACATTCAGAACTGAGTATTTAAAAATGAGTGTTGGTTGGTGGGAACACGTTAGAATGTTAAGTCAAAAGGATAGTAACCCGATTGATAAACTTGGTTTACTCTACATTGAGAAAGGTATGGACTATGCACAAACCGACAAGAATAAAAATGTATTGAATCCAACAGATGCAAGGACACAACTACTAGCTGAACATTTGACATTAGGGCAATTCATTGATATTCATAATTTTTTTTTCACAATATTGGACTTGCACAAAAGACTATCAGAGCAGCAGAAAAAGCAGTTGAGCAAGAAGATGAGCAAGAGGCAATTGAAGAAGATGATAGCGGATATAACTTTGAATTAACAGTCGATAGACTAGCCAATCATTTTAGGACAAGTTGGGAAGATGTTAGCAGTTGGAATATTATGTATTTCAAACACAAAGTTGAATATGTAAACTACCTAGATAAGATGGCTAAAATGAAACAGAATTTTTAAAAAGTTGTTTTATATTTATGGCGCAAGATGTAAGCATATTGGAACAAATGAACTCTATCCTTATGAGTGAAGTAATTGAACCTATAAAGGGAAGTGCTCCTGATATTGTTTTAAATTGGTTGCAAGGTCGTATCGACCACGCAAAAGAAATACTTAAGAATGACGGTAGAATGACAACGTCTGGAGCGTTATACCAATCAATCAGAGAAAGCGACTTACAACTATCCGATGAGGGTGTGATGACTGTTAATGTAATTGCTGAGCAGTATTGGAAGTATATCAATTATGGGGTTAATGGTACAGAAGTAAATCATGGTAGTACAATGTCATTTACTAGCAAAGCGCCACCACGTTCTGCAATGTTGCAATATATTAAAGACAAAGCAATTACTGAACTAGCATATACAAATAGAGAGGGACAAAGGATAGTAAAACCTCTAAATGATGATAAAGCAAGGAATGGGGCTGCTTATGTATTTAGTCAAGCGGTTAAACGTAAGGGTATAAGAAAGACACCGTTTATAGACAATTCATTCACAGATGAACAAATAGATATTTTAACAAAAGAATTAGCAAACTTATGGCAGTAACGATAGAACAAGAACCTCAAGACTATTCACAGAGTGGACAAGCTATGGTTTGGACTTTTTCAAGTAACCAAACAGGACAAGCGAATTTTAGTTATATTTTAGAGGTTTATATTGCAGGAAATTTAGTTTACACGGCTAAGGTATTGCCGACTACTGGTATATATGGCTTCTTTGATGCTTCGGAAGTTGCAGAAAGATATGTAAACGTGCCACCGATAGCGACTACATTATTTGATGATGCTGAGAATAATGATACTATCTATATAAAAGTAATTGAGAATTACGGTACACCTCCAACAAATCAGGCTAGTGCTACAACTGTGGCAACATTAAGATTTTACAAAGCAAAGTCTAAATACACAGTTGATATGTCCCAGTATATTGGAGATTTAGATAGTAAATTAATGACAGATTTTGCAAGTAAAAAACTTTATAATTTTGGAAGTCAAAGGATAAGTGCTATTGCAAATGATGAAGAGCCGAATGCTTACTTTGATTTTAGAAATTCTGCAGGAACTCAGATAAAACTTGAATCATTGAGTAGTGTATCAGGGTATATTTTAAATATGTATTTTACCTATTCAAATATAAAAACTATTTTTGGAGTTGGTACATTTACAGATGTTGTATATTTTGATTTTTATTTAGGATATGGCGCAGGAAATAGTGAATCTATAAGAATCTACATAGACCATTCCAATTGCGCAACATTCCAAAATGAGATTACATTCTTAAACTTTATAGGTGGTTTAGATGTGTATCACTTTACTAGAATGAAGCGATATACAAAGACAACCACACCTAACCAATTTAAAACAAATGAGGGTGTATTGAATGCAGATGGTACATTCACAACATTAGATACAAGCGGTCAATATAACTACCAAATAACTCAAGACGAAACTATCACACTTCAAACTGGGTGGATAAGTGAAAGTGATTACAACATTTTAAATGAGCAACTGCTGACAAGTCCATTCGTACTATACAATGGTAAAAGGGTTGCGATAACAGAAGCAACTGCAGAAGAGAAATATAGAAAGTTTGACACTCTATTCAACTTCACAATCACAATCAAACAAAAATCTTTTACAAGTACAGTAGTATGATAAATGATGAACTTTACATAAATGGGTTAAAGGTTGATTTAGATGCTTCAACTGACTTTTCTTTTTCTTTTTCAATTAATGATGTTAAAGAGCCTGATAAAAGAAGTCGAAGCGTATCTAAGACATTAAATATTCCCGGCACACAAAACAATTTAAATATATTTTATAGCGCTTATTCTTTGCCTCAATACTTCGACCCATTAAATCCTATTGGCTTCGACTTCGACCCTAGACAAACGTATGAAGCAAAGTATTATGTAAACAATCAATTACGGTTCAATGGCTTTGCGCAAATCATAAAGACAAAGATATTAAATGAAGTAGTTAATTTTGAGATAGTTTTATTTAGCAATGTTGTTAATTTCATAAATCAATTTGGAGATATAAAAATAAGTGAGTTAGGTTGGACAGAATATAACCACGTTTTGAACCATACCAATATTGCAAACAGTTGGGACACATCAGTAATAAAAAATGGTGTTGCTACTTCTAACTTTACGGCAGGGTTACCCGATGGCTTTGGGTATTATTATGCTTTGATAGATTACGGTTTCGGAGGGCAACCTGATGAATATGCGGACAACAGGATATTTCCTCACTTATACCAACGTGAGATATTAATAAAAGCATTTGAATTTTTAGGCTTTACCATTGATGGTTCTTTCATTGATAGCGCAATGTTAAAAAAGGCAATCATTGGAATAGGAGGTGGCGACCCTCCGAAATTGGATAGTACAGAGTTAAATAATAGATTGGTTGATTTGACAATTGATAGAGTTATAACCAATACATATACACCAGCTGGCGGTACAACAAGCCTATTTTGGGAAGTTGCTCAAAGTATTAATTTAAGCGCAAGTGCAACAGTTGTTCAAGATATTAAAGGTCAATATTCAAGTCCTAGCATTCAAGTTTCAAATGATGGGAATTATAGGGTAGTAGTTAACGGCACGATTGATTATGATTTATTAATAAGTGGCACAGGAACAGGGTCAATTAGTAGTTTCCTGCTTGGGTTAATAGTTTATAAAAATGGTGGTATTCAACAAGTTCAAGGGCAAACAATTATAAATACGGCAACAGTTACAAATAATTTAATTGGAACAACATCTAATTTTAGTATAGTTTTAGATTTACCGTTAGCAGGTGGTGATGTTATTAATTTAGGTTATAGTTGGAATGTAAACGCTGAACAGCAAGTAGATGGTTCACTTGGAAATTTAACCGTAGAATTTGATACAACAGGTTTCGACTTTGAACTACAAGCAACAGATAGCGAATTGGTAAACGGCGACAATGTTAACTTAGCCGTTTTTGCACCTGATATAAAAGTCGCTGATTTCGTTACTTCAATTATTAAGCAATACAATTTACAAGTAGATGAGCCAACTGAGTTGAATGTAATAAACATTGAACCTCTTGAAGATTACTATGGCTCTACTTCTGATGCTGATGATTGGACCTATAAGCAAGACCTCACAAAAGAGATTGAGATTGAACCTATAGCAGTCACTCAGCCAAAAAGATACGTTTATAATTACGCTGATGATAACGACTTTTATCACGCTCTTTATAAGTCTAAGCACGAGCAGGGATATGGCAACTTCACGTTTGAAAATCCTACACTATTCACAAAAGGCGATAGTATTATTAAGATGCCTTACACAGTTACGCCATTAGTTGATATTGAGAATACAGATTTAACTATTCCTAGAATTATCAAAGTAGAAAATAGTATTGTCAATCCATACAAAGGAAAGCCACGTATTTATTTTATCAATCCTATGCAAACGGGGGATTGGACTTTAAAGACAACTAGCGGTGCAGAAAGTGATAGCGTGTACGCAACCTATCCGTTAGCGCATCATTTGGACAACATAACAACGCCAACAATAGATTTATGTTTTGGTACACCTATCGAAGTGTTTTATATTGCTTCTGCTTACACAACTAGCAATTTATTCCAATTATATTTCAGAAGATTTATAAACGAATTTACAAGCATTGATGGTAGGTTATTGACTTCTTATTTTAAACTTGACGAGGGAGATTTTATAGGCGACTTTTTTAGCAATTTAAAGAAGATAAAAGGCATCGCTTATAGGTTAAACAAAATAAACGATACAGTGCTTAATAGCGGCACTACTTCACAAGTTGAATTAGTAAAAGTATTGGAATCTACTTCTCCACGAAACTACACGATTAAGCTTCCACAATTAATAGACGGTAAGCAAATTAAAGAATTAGTTTTTGAAGATGAAACAACAGGGAATGATGCGGTTATTAGTGTAAAAAGTGGGGCTATACAAGTGACAGAAACAACAGGCAAAGTAGTAAGTCCATATATTAGCGTTATTGTAAACGCAGATTATACTGTTTTACCTGAAATTTACACCGTATTAGTGACTAATGATGCAATTATAACTCTACCCGACCCTAAAGATGTTATAAATAAAAGAGTTACCATTAAATACGCATCTACTTCTGCTATTGATTTGAGAGTAAAGGCTGTAAGTCCAACAACCTTAATAGATGGAGAAATAGAAATACAAATGACACAACCATTAGAGTCAAAAACTTTTCAATTAATAAATTCTACAAAATGGATAATATTATAAAATTATGAGTTATAGCCCATACATACCCGATAATTTAGATGCTTTTGCAAGACTAAGAGTATCAAACCCGCAAACGATATTTGACAGTAAACAAATATATGACAAACAAGATTTATTTTGGAGTGATGAAATAACTGGTAGCGGTGGAGTTACACATAACACCAACCAAGCATCAACAACCTTAACAGTTGCTAGTGCAAGTGCTGAAATGACAAGCCGACAATCATTCCAATATTTCAACTACCAACCAGGAAAGTCCCAGTTAATTTTGATGACTGGAATAATTGGAAGTGCTGCAAGTGGGTTTAC
>JGI10211J14876_10001437_pt1 | contig 10440 bp, 11 predicted proteins | sample Etolagsediment_FD_14876 | JGI IMG/M metagenome (IMG submission 14876)
TTGAGAAGGTGCTGAGGTTGACCAAGAAAGAATTGCCCTTTTTGAATCCATTCTTTGAGGATTCCTGCAATCTCTTGAGCCCTCACATAGGAGGAAAGTGGCACAGTCTGGATCGTCTGGCCATTCAGTGTCATTGTCCCACTTTTTAATTCTGCATAACTCACCATCCCCAGGCTTTTGGCATTTCCTTTTGGATAGTCTTTTCCATAATCAATAATCCGCGTGAAAATATCTTCATCAGAGACACCGGCATATCTTGCTATATCCTCATTGAGAATGGGGATCGGGACGCCTATCCCTACAGCCAAGGAACATCCATAACCAAGTATGCTTACTCCTACGAGCCAGCGTGGATTCATCTCTTTTAAATTACCCATTACCATCAGTGTTGCGCCTGGTTCTAACGGGACTCCATTTTTTCCCCTTGGAACGGATAAGGTGTGCTGCGTGCCAGCCCAGGTTATGTATCCTTGAGCGCCCCCAAGGAAAATCCTGGTTCCCAGACCAATTGTCAAGCAGTAAGGATCATTAAAGAGTGGGCTGAGCTGGCCTGCTGTTGCGTAGTTCGCGTTGCCAGCCTTGGGTCTTAAGACACCCATATATGTATAGATCATTTTATCTTGGAGGTTTATGGCACAATTGTAATTTTGGTAGGCATTTCTGGGATTAACCAAAACAGCATATGGCATATCTGAAAGTCTTATTTGTTTTTTTATTTCTCGTTTCGGGTAACAATCTGTTGTATATGCCTTGGCAAAGAGCCGAACTCTTTTACCAGAGACGAGGTCATGTATGACATGCCCACCGCCATACTTAAATTGACCCGGGTGTACCTTATTTAATGGATCATCTGTTGATGGTTCGGTAGCGCCTATATATATATCTACGGCGGCAAGGCCCCCATATGCAGGAACATCATTAAGGGTGACCTGAGAAGCCTTGATAGGTGGTTTACTATGGCCAAAATTAATAAATGCTCCCGATGAGCACATTGGGGAAAAGGTTCCAGTTGTAACGACATCAATATCTTTTGCGGCTTTTTCGGGGCCACTTTCCTTTACGATACCTACCATCTCTTCGGCGGTAACTACTACCACTTTGCCTTCTTTTATCTTCCTGTTTATCTCATCAATTGTCTTTTTGGTCTTATGTCGCACCATACGATAACCTCACAAAATTGTGAGCACTATATGAAAATCTTTTTCTTTTTACAAGAAAATAAAATTGCCAGTGAAGGATAAACGGATTCTTGACTTTATTGTTACTTTGGATAACAATAGGCTATTATTTATAAGGTTTATTATATGATTGCTACGAAGTCAGAAATAAAAGTTTCTTGTCAGGTAAAGGTAGGAAATTTGAAGATTGGAGGAAATGGTCCTCTATTTTTGATCTCCGGTCCATGTGTTATAGAAAATGAAGAGACAACCTTTAAGATTGCTCATTTTTTAAAAAAAATAGCTCAAAGAGTTCAAATTCCAGTAATCTTCAAGAGCTCTTATGATAAGGCTAATCGAACATCGATTGATTCCTTTCGGGGCCCAGGTTTGAATAAGGGGTTAGAGATTCTTAAAGAGGTAAGGAATGCCACGGGTTTTCCAATTTTATCAGATATACATCAAGTGAGTGAAATCGGGAAAGCAGCAGAGGCTTTGGATATTATTCAGATTCCCGCATTTCTATCTCGCCAGACAGATTTAATTGTAGAGGCAGCTCGAACTAATTTACCTATAAATATAAAAAAGGGGCAATTCTTGTCTCCTTGGGATATGGAGCAGGTTGTTTTGAAGGCTGTTGCAGAGGGCAATAACAGCATTTTATTGACAGAAAGAGGGACATCATTTGGTTATAATAGCCTTGTTGTGGATATGAGATCTATTTTTGTTATGAAGAATTTTGGGTATCCGGTTATATTTGATGCTACTCATGGCGTGCAATTGCCTGGGGGTCGGGGTAAATCATCTGGCGGACAGAGAGAATTTGTATTCCCTCTTGCCAAGGCTGCTATAGCTGCTGGTGCCGATGGAATATTTTTAGAGATCCATCCAGACCCTGATTCAGCCCTCTCTGATGGCCCAAATTCTCTTCCATTTGAGCATGTTGAATCCCTTCTTATGCGTTTGAAGGAAATACACCGGATAGTGAGGGAGAAAGCGCCTTAAGTGCCTAAAGTTAAGGATTTTAGCTATTTTGTAAAACGGATGGGGCGAAGCGAGTCATTAACTTTAGTTCACTTTTAACTTTTCCGGTTTATCCGGATTAGGTACTTAACATGGTAACATTTATAAAAAAGGTTCCTGTAGCAACGTGGCCCATAGTAGGAATTTTATTTCTTTTAGTTATCGTTACTTTTTTTCTCTTTAAGGCACAGCAGTTAGGTGTGGTTTTCTCAAAAATACCTCGTTTGATACCTGGAGAATCTCTAAAAATATTAGATATCAAGTATAGCCAGGATTATAAAGATGGCGGAGGAAAATGGGAGCTTAGGGCCAAAGAGGGCCATTTTTTTGATAATGATCAATTTATGGCTTTAAAGGATGTTTTATTAACATTAGACTCTTTTAACAAAACCTCTTATACTATAAAAGGAAATGAAGGTGATTATTTTAGGAAGACTGGGAAAATTATTCTAAAAGGGGAAGTGTTAGGTAAATCCGCCACCGGCTATTACATAGAAACGAGCCTTTTAACCTATAGACAAGACGATAATGAGGTTGAAACCGATGAGCCTGTAAAAATAATTGGTCCTTTCTTTCAAGTCAAAGGAGATGGTCTTTATGTTGACCTCAGTAAGGAGAAATTTATGGTGAAAAAAAACGTTTACACAACCTTTAATGGTGAGGGTTTTTTTCAATGAGGATAACGCTTTCCATTTTTTCTTTTAATATACTCATTTCATTTGTTTTTCTCCTGTTTCCTCAGATAAATGCCTTTTCTCAGGAAGGCAAGGCCTCCAGCCAGCTTTCCACAGAAAATCCTATTATTATTCACTCAAACACTCTTGAGCTTGATCAAGAAAAAAAGTTAGTTGTATTTGAGGGTAAGGTGCATGCCAAAACAGAGGGTATGGTGATAGATTGTCAAAAAATGCTTGTATACTATCTTGGTAGCCCAACGAAGAAAGAAACCAATGTGGAATCCAGCAGGATAGATAAGATTATTGCCTTAGGGAATGTTATTATTAATCGCTTTGATGCTGGTATGGCCCGAGCAGGAAAGGCAGTTTTTTATCAGAACGAGGAGAAGGTTGTACTTACAGAAAATCCATTCGTTCAGCAGGGGCCTGATTATATAGAAGGGCACAGGATAATTATATTTTTAAATGAAAGCCGAAGTATCGTTGAAGGTAATGAAACAAAAAGGGTCAAGGCTACTATTTTCCCTAAGGAGGAAAAAGGGAAACAATGAAAAAAGAGAATAGCAGAGGCTCTTTAAACGTAAAGGATCTTGTTAAATCCTATGGGAAGAGGGTAGTAGTAAAAAGGGTTAATTTAGAGGTTAACAGAGGACAGGTTATTGGACTTCTTGGACCAAATGGTGCTGGCAAGACTACTACTTTTTATATGATAGTTGGCTTGATGAAGGCTAAGGAAGGCCAGATTTTTTTGGATGGGGAAGATATTACACATGAACCAATGTATATACGAGCTCGGCAAGGGGTCAATTATCTGTCACAGGAACCCTCAGTGTTTAGAAAACTTACCGTGGAGGAAAACCTTTTAGCTATTATGGAGGTTATAGATATGCCAGTCCAGGAAAGGCAGTCATCTCTCCAGTCTCTTTTATCCGAGCTGAATATAGGCCATTTGGCCAAACAAAAAGCCTATTCTCTTTCTGGTGGTGAGCGAAGAAGATTGGAAATTACAAGGGCCATGATTACTCATCCAAAATTTATTTTGCTTGATGAGCCATTTGCAGGCATTGATCCTATGGCTATTAATGATATTAAACACATTGTGAAAGGACTTAAGAAAAAAAATTTAGGGATTCTGATATCAGATCATAATGTAAGAGAAACATTGGATGTCTGTGACCTTGCCTACATTATAAATAATGGAGAGATTATTGAGTCCGGTGTGCCCGAAAAGATTGCTACGAGCGAGGTGGTGAGATCTGTTTATTTAGGAGAAGATTTTAATTTGTAGATTTATAGTCGATAAATTTCCCTTATTGCCGCAGATGCGCGCAGATTGTAAAGATTAATAAATATTTTATAAAATATCTTTTATCAGCCCGCCCTGGTGCGATGTTGCTTGAGTATTATATTGTAGCTATGATAATTTCAAAACGGAGGTTAGAATTAAGTAATTTGCTGCAAGGTTTGGGCCAGGGCGAAAACCTGCCCGCCATCCGGCAGGCGGGTCTGCGGCCAAATTAATTTTTCTATATATTATGGTACTTGAACTTAAACAATCAGTTAAGATGAGCCAGCGGCTTATAATGACTCCGCAGTTGCAGCAGGCCATTAAATTTTTGCAACTTTCCAGACTGGAACTCTGCCAGACATTAAATCATGAAGTGGAGATCAATCCATTATTGGAGGAGGTCTCTGGTGATGATGTCGAAGAAAAATCAAAGGAAGAGGAAAAGAAAAAGGAATCTATTAAAAACGATGATACCCCAAAAGAAGTAACCATTAAGGAGACATTAAGGGAAGATTTTGATTGGGGAGCTTACATATCAGAGTATAATACCGCATGGGTAAGCTCGCCACAGGAGAGCACGGAAGATAGACCATCCTTTGAAAATTTTATTTCTCATAAAACAACTCTTTACTCCCATCTTATGTGGCAATTGCAGGTTGGCGATTTTGATGAAGGGCAAAGAGAAATTGGGGGATACATTATTGGTAATATAGACTCCAATGGATACCTTAAGGCCTCGATTGATAATATCATTCAGTCTACTCATAGATCAAGAAAAGAGGTATTACAGATACTGGATAGTATCCACGAGTTTGACCCGATTGGTGTCGGCGCAAGAGACAACAGGGAGTGTTTCTTGATACAGCTCCGTTTTCAGGGTTTGGGTGGGAGTATTGCCGAGAAAATCTTGACTGATCATATGAAACACCTGGAGAAAAAAAAATACAATCAGATTGCTAAGAGCCTGGGTGTTTCCTTAGACAATGTTTTGCATGCTGTTTCTTGTATAGCCTCTTTAGAACCTAAACCAGGTCGTTTCTATAACGATGATCAGACTATATATGTAATACCCGATGTTTATGTCTATAAAATAGGGGACGAGTTTCTTATTGTCTTAAATGAAGATGGTCTTCCAAAATTACGAATCAGTTCTTTTTATAAAGAGATACTTTTAAAAAAAGATAATAAATCAAGCGATACGAGAGAATACATTCGGGATAAACTTAAGAGTGCTTCTTGGCTCATCAAGAGCATCCAGCAAAGGCAAAAAACGATCTATAAGGTGTCAGAGAGCATTCTTAAATTTCAGAAGGAATTCTTTGAGTCTGGTCCTTCGAATTTAAAACCAATGGTCTTGAGAGATGTGGCAGAAGATATCCAGATGCATGAATCAACGGTAAGCAGGGTCATGAATAACAAATATATGTACACTCCATTTGGAATTTTCGTGCTAAAATATTTTTTGAATAGCACTATTCAATCAGTTGATGGGATGGATAAGATAGGCTCTTTGAGTGTTAAGGAGATGCTTAAGAAGATAATAAGAGAGGAAGATAAGTCCAAACCCTTTAGCGATCAAGAGATAGTAAATATTTTAGGACGATCAAATATAGATATAGCACGGAGGACTGTGGCTAAGTATAGAGAGACGCTTAAAATTCTTCCATCGAGTCAAAGAAAGAATGCTTACGGGTAGTCTCACTGAATTATTGATTTACTTTTTTAATAGTAAGGCTCAGGATTAAACTGATAAGGTATACTATAATTATAAAATCCTAAATTCAAATACCCGCCTGCCCCGATATAATCGGGGCAGGCCTGATTTATATGGCCATAATTATAAATATTTATCCTGAGATATTTAAGATATAACACCGTATATAACCTGTGTCGCGCATCCCGATCCTGTCCCAGTCTTGGGAAGGGAAGGGAAGGCTTGACATAAGTCCACCTTAGGTGGATAAATGTTACAATCTTGGTCTCTATAGACATTTAGTCAAGATCGATGTTTGACTTTGCATAATTTTTTTGTTACTTATCCATCTTCTTTGGGGAGGGCAGAATGGAGATATCTTTTACTTTTAGGAATATGGAACCATCAACAGAATTAAGGTCATATGTTGAAGAAAAGGTGTATAAAGTAAAGAAGTACTTTGATTCACCTGTTGAGGCCCATATTGTTCTTAAGATAGAAAAATTTCGACACATTGCTGACATGACTCTATCTATTGATGGAAACAAAATTAAGGCAGTAGATGAGAGCGGTGATATGTATTCGTCTATTGATCAGGCAATGGATAAGATAGAAGAACAGCTCAGAAGATTAATGTCTCGAAAAAAGGAATATAGATTAGAGAATATTAAAGGTGCTGATTTGTTGATTAATGGTGTAGAAACTCAAGAAGATCACGTTGAATCAGGGCCAACGATAATAAAGGCGGAGGGGTTTGATATAAAACCCATGGATATCAATGAGGCAGTTATGCAAATGGATATGTCAAAAAGAAATTTTTTTGTATTTAGCAATTCTAGATCGAAAAGTATTAACATTATTTACAAACGAAACGACGGAAATTTAGGCCTTATTGAAACTTCTACTAAATAGGTATTGTCAGGGAAAGGTGCATGAAACTTTCAGAAATATTTAAACCGCAGCTTATTATTTCTCATTTGAAAGCTCACGATAAAAAGGGAGTTCTGGAAGAGCTTTCACAGGTTATAACTGAACAAAATCCATCTCTTAACAAGAGGTCTCTTCTCCAGGTTCTTTTAGAAAGGGAAAGGCTGGGAAGCACCGGAATAGGTGATGGAATTGCTTTGCCTCATGGAAAATTAGCGGAATTGAGTAATCTTTTGATCTCTTTTGGAAGAAGCATTAATGGACTGGACTTTGATTCCATAGATGAACAACCAGCATATCTCTTCTTTCTTTTACTTGCGCCTGAGAATTCAGCCGGTATGCACCTGACAGCCCTTGCTAAAATATCAAGGATGTTAAAAGATGCTAATTTTAGACAACGATTGATGGGTGCAAAATCAAGAAAAGAGATTTATAAGGTGATAATGGATATGGATGAGGAGATTTAATTGTTACAATGATCGGTTTACTTATAATAACCCACTCTGGGTTGGCGAAAGAACTTCTTGGGACAGCCGGGTTCATCATAGGCTCTGTCGAGGCAGCAGAGTGTGTTTCCATTGATACATCCAAAGACAGCAAGAAATTAAGAAATATAATCAAGAATAAATTAAAATCTCTGGATCAAGGGAAAGGTGTTCTCATTTTAGTTGATATGTTTGGAGGGACACCATCAAATTTAGCCCTGTCTTTTCTTAAAAAAGACTCAGCAGAAGTGGTAACAGGGGTAAATTTACCTATGGTATTAGCTATTGCCCAGAATAGGAAAGGGAAGAGCCTTGCACAGGTAGCAGATATAGCAAAGAGCGCAGGAAAAAGAAGTATTTCCCTGGCAAGTGAATTACTTAAACCAAAAGAAACTTGAAACTGGATGAACATACCACACCCAATCGGCAAGCAAAGGAAGGGTAGCAAGTTTCAAGTTTTACGTATCAAGTATCTAAAAAAAGGAGGTAGTCATGGCGGTCAAGGTAGGGATTAATGGTTTTGGGCGTATAGGTAGAATGGTATTGAGGGCAGCCTACACAAGAAATGATATTGAATTTTTAGCACTCAATGATCTTGCAGATCCTAATACCCTTGCCCACCTTCTCAAATATGATTCAGTGCATGGGATACTCAAGGATGATATTGAAGTTGAGGGGAATGTCATTGTCGTTAACGGGAAAAGAATACAAATTATCTCGGAAAAAGATCCTGGTAAGCTTCCCTGGAAGGATCTCGGCGTGGATATTGTTTTTGAGTCTACAGGGCTTTTCAGAGATAGATCTCAGGCATCTAAACATTTGGATGCTGGGGCAAAAAAGGTAATTATTTCAGCTCCAGCCCCAGATCCTGATATTACCCTTGTAATCGGAGTAAATCATGAACAGTACGATCCAAATAATCACGCTATCATCTCAAATGCATCGTGTACTACAAATAGCCTGGCCCCAATCTGTAAAGTGTTATTAGACACGTTTGGTATTAAGAAAGGCCTTATGACAACCATACATTCTTACACTACCGATCAGAGGCTTCTTGATTTTCCTCACAGTGATCTTAGAAGGTCCAGGGCAGCAGCTGTTTCTATGATTCCTACAACCACAGGAGCGGCAAAGGCAGTTTCCCTGGTTCTCCCTAAACTTGCCGGTAAGATGAATGGGATGGCACTAAGAGTTCCTACTCCTAATGTTTCTTTAACTGATCTCGTGGTTCAGCTTAATGGGCCTGCATCTGCTCAAGAGGTTAATAATGCCTTTAAAGAGGCCTCTCAGGGTAGCATGAAGGGTATTATTGAATATTGTGATAAACCCCTTGTTTCTATTGATTTCAATGGAATCACTGCCTCTACCGCTGTGGATGCCCTATCGACAATGTCTATCGGAGGAGATATGGTAAAAATACTTGCATGGTATGATAATGAGTTCGGATATGCAAACAGGCTGGTAGACCTTGCTGTGTACATCGCTAAGAGTTTAGGGTAACACAACAATGAGAAACAGAAAACCTTTCATGGCAGCCAACTGGAAGATGAATCTTTCTCTTGATGAGGCACGAGATCTCCTTAATGGAATTAAGAACGCTCCAATAGATTTTAATAAGGTTGATGTACTTGTTGCACCCCCTTTTACTACCCTGCACTTAGCGCAAGCAATTCTGACAGAGACAGATATACTTATTGCAGGGCAGAATATGCATTGGGAGTCAAAAGGGGCCTTTACCGGTGAGATCTCTTCCCTGATGCTTAAGGAAGCAGGCTGTGACCATGTAATTGTAGGGCATTCAGAGAGGCGGACACTCTTTTTTGAAACCAGTGAGATTGTGAATCAAAAGGTAGATGCGGCAATTGAGGCAGGATTGATACCCATTGTATGCATTGGTGAGACATTAAAACAGAGAGAGGATAAAAAAACATTTGATATAATTACAACTCAGTTAAATGAATCACTCAAGACGAGGTGTGAAAAAAGAAATTTAGCACAAAGTGTAATTATTGCCTATGAGCCTGTTTGGGCCATAGGAACAGGAAAGACAGCCACCCCGGAGATGGCGCAGGAGGTACATCTTTTTATTCGAAGGTGGCTTATAAAAAATTTTGGTCAGACTGCAGGGGAAACTATTAGAATTCTTTATGGCGGAAGTGTAAAGCCTGATACTATTAACAAACTCATCTCCCAGCCAGATATTGATGGCGCATTGATCGGGGGAGCAAGTTTAAAGGTTGATTCCTTTCTTTCTATCATCCAATTATACAAGAGTTAATTCATCCTCTTTTCCTTATCTAATTTTATCATCCACACCTGTTATCAGAAAATATAGGAAGCAAAGCAAAGGGCTTTCTCTGTGCGACGGTAACAGATTGAGTCCTGAAATACAATATATTGAATATTTTTTAAAAAATATAACATTATGTTGTATTTTATATTTGACATTGGAAAGCAAATGTGTAAAAAAATTATATATTAGTCTGTCTGTGCTTGAATCTAATGAGGAGGGTAATAATGAAGACAAAAAGAGGTAAGGGAATGAGGTTTATAATAAACAACCAGGGCTTTACACTGATTGAGATGGCCATCGTATTGATCATAATCGGTATCATCATCGGGGCGGTGGTTAAAGGCAAAGACCTTGTGAGGAGTGCAGAACAAAAGAGGCTTTATTCGAAATTCGTAAGTTCCTGGGAGTTGGCATATAATTCATACTATGATCGCACCGGATGGATACTCGGTGATGTAAATGATACTGATAATGGTGCTACAGCTGGAGGTAGAGACGGACATTGTTCTACTGCTTCTGAGACTAATATAGTATCTCAACTTCAGAGAGTTGGATTAGAGCCTCCTGGTGCAGGACCAACTGGAAGCAGGGTAACCAGAACATATACAGGCTCACAAGGCAATAGTTATGAGCTTAATATTTCATTTGATTATCGTGCAGCGGCAGGGAATTATATCAGAGTATATGGATCTGCTGGTGGTAATGGGATACCCGCTGAACTTGGTATGGCGTGGGATAGAATAATAGATGAACAGAGAGACGGTACAGCTGGAGATCTCCTTTATACTGCAGATTATACAGGATCTCCTCTAGGTTTCGGTACTTGGCCGGATGCCACGGCAGCTACTGTTGCTCTTTCAGCAGCCATACTTAGACTTTCGTTCTAGACTTTTCCCG
>JGI10211J14876_10001438_pt1 | contig 10426 bp, 9 predicted proteins | sample Etolagsediment_FD_14876 | JGI IMG/M metagenome (IMG submission 14876)
CTCCATCCAGTCCCTTGATTGTGCTCCGCCTTAGGTACTCTAGCACTCTGGAAACCCTGGCATCCTCCCTATCAAACCCGGGTCCTCCTTTAAGCTGGTCCCGGTCCTGGGTTCGTTTCTGCAGCCTTCTGGCATTTCCTCCGGCTACACCTGAGAGTGTTTCAAACTCTTTAGAAAATGGAAGTTTCTCTTCAGAGTCAATTTTATCATTATTGGTTATGAGCCAGGAGTTCATTAGTGCACAGTATGCATCTGCACGCTTGGAAATGCCATTAAGCCTCCTGCGTACACTCTTCAAAAGTTTGGCGCGCTCGTTTTGGCTAAGCGGAATGTGCCTGGGGTGCGAAACTGATGGGTGCGCCTCTGCATAGATTGCACTCTCAGCAAATTCCGCGGACCTTGGGCCCGAAATTGTTTGGCGCACAGGCTTCTCGCGCCGCCCTAGGCCAACTCCTGCTTTTGGGGGCTTGTATTCTATATCGCTCTTTATCCTGCGCAAATCCCGCTTTATGTCTGCAAAGTCCGCCTTCCATGCAAATGTTTCAAGAATCATAATCTGGTTGCGCATTTTTTTGATTCTGGACTTTTGCAAATCATTTAGCTCCCCATGATAGCGGAGCACGCTTGCCTTAAAGCCCCTGAAAGTATTGAGGAAATCCTTCTTTACCTCACTGTAATACATTTTGTCTATGAAGGTGTATCCTGCATCTTTCCTGATTCCGGAATCAATTCTAGAAATTACGTCCTTCCCGCTGACAAATATCCTGAGCGTGCGCTCAAGCTCAGCGAGTGTACCCATAAGTTTTGCCTTTTCTTCCTGGAGCCCAACTGGAATATTTTTTCCTTTTTTAAGATGCTCAAGAGTTGCTGCAAGGTTGTTTGCAATGCTAAGCTCCTGCTCCCCAATTAACTTGAAGATGCCTCCCAGCTCAGTTTTCCCTGCGCGCTTAAACTGAATTTCGCTTGCGCAAAGATAATCCTTTAATTCCAGGAAACACTGGTTAGCAATAAGCATTCTCTCCGCATCACCGGACTCTTTTATTTTTTTGAGGGAGGATGTAACCTGCTTGGCAAGTGCGCTTCCGGGTGCAAGTGCTTTTGGGATGTAAAAATTATTGGTTAATTCTATCTTATTTGGGCCAAGGTGAATTACTTCAAAAAATCCATAAGAAGGCTTTGAAAAGGCTTTCTCCAGTTTTTTGCGCTCTGGGGTGCCTTGGGGAGGAAGCTTAATTATTGTTTTCCATTCGTTCCCACGGATGACTTTATACGCTGCTGTATGCCCAAGCTCAACTAGGGTTTTAAACACCGGGTCGATTCCAATTTCTTCCTGTTTTTTTTCACCTTCAGGATTGCCTGGAACCACTCTTCCTTCCAGATAATTAAGGGCTTCTGTGAGTAACTCTTCGCCATTCTGCTTTATGGATTCAGTTTCCTGTTGCTTGGCAGTTTTTTGGGCTTTTGGAATTTTAGGCGCAGAAAAAACATCCTGCAGCCGATTAGCCTCTCTTGTATCTCGTTTTTTGCGGGATTTGCGGGATTTTGAGGAAACAGTCTGCTGCATGTATAATTTTAGGTCTCCCTAGATTTAAATGGATTACCTTTTTGTAATTAAAATTCTAAATTATTAGAAAGATAAAAGAAAGTAAGGAAATGCTGGAAAACCAAACGGTTTATCCAGCACCTTGAATTTTGGAGTAGACCCTAGAGTCTTTCAAGAGAGCCGGGGCTACTGGTGGTGCTACCACAGATCTGGGAAATGTCTCCACCAGTCATGGATGCAGGAAGCATAACTCCAAGAATCATTGGCACCAGAAGGTAGATTACAATGCCGATTACTGCACCGATAATCATTGAGGTTGCCCAAACAGAGGCCCTTGCCCTTGTTTCAGCGCCCATTACCTGCCCTGCTGCATAGATGATTGCTGCTACGACGATAAGCACGAACACAACGATTGCAAGCAGCTGGTTAACCATATTGTATAGCTCACAAAGGCCACATTCAATTGAGGTTGTATCGGCTGCGAATGTTAGTCCTGAGATGAGGCCCAGTAACAACATCCCATACATTACTTTTTGAATATCCATAGGTACACCTTGTTGTGTTTAATACGAAAGAAAAACATTTAAAATAATACGGAAGGGCAACTACTTGGTTTTTCCCCACCCGCAGAGCCGCCAGCGCTGCCCAACTCTTCTGCTGAGTGCAACAGTTGAGCCCTTTTCCACAGCCACCGGCTTCTTGAGCTTTATTGTTGCATTTCCCTTTTTGTAGTTGGCCACTATTCCAATTGCAGTGGAAGTTTGCACACTCACCACAATGGGTTCTCCTGCTTTTGGAGGGGGGTTGTCAAATTCAGTCCTCTCGATTGGAGAATAGGTGATTTCCAATTCAGAAGAAAGCGGGGGAAGTGAGCCTGGAGCCCCTACTGCACAACCCGTAAGTGAATCTCCTTTTGTAAGGCTTGGGTCAAGCAGGGTTCCTACTGCAATTAACCCTCCAGAATGAGCTTCTTTAAGCGAACCTCCCTCACACATGAGAGAAGCAACTTCAGTGGAAATTGGCTTTGCGCGTCCATCCCGCTCGATTCCAGGGAGGAACTCAATTTTATCACCGATTTTGAGCTTGCCCCGCAGAAGGGAGCCCCCTACAACGCCGCCTTTTAGGGAAGCAACTTCCATTCCCGGCTTATTAACATCAAATGAACGCGAGATGTAGAGAAGCGCGGGAGCGTCTAAGTCCCGCTTTGGAGTCGGAATGAATTCTTCTATTGCACGGGCTACTTCCCCGACATTTATACCCTGGTTTGCAATTACAGGGATGATGGGGGCATTCTCTGCTACAGAGCCCTTGAGGAATTCCTTAATTTTATTATAGTGCTCTTTTGCTTTCTCTTTAGAAACAAGGTCCACCTTGGTTTGTACAACTACAATATTCTTGATGCCAAGAAGGTTGAGGACCATCAGGTGCTCAGCAGTCTGGGGCATTGGGCACTCCTCATTTGCTGCAATTAGCAAAAGTGCTCCATCCATTATGCTGGAGGCTGAGAGAACAATAGTCATGAGGGTTTCATGGCCAGGGGCATCCAGGAAGGACACTCTGCGCTTAAGTTCAGTTTTCCCGCCGCAATCAGGGCATTTATCTTCAGTAGTAAATCTGTCGCATTTTGGGCAGAATTTAATTTCTGCATCTGCATAGCCAAGCCTAATTGAGATTCCACGCTTCAATTCCTCAGAATGTGTATCTGTCCATTTTCCGGTAAGTGCCTTGGTCAGGCTGGTTTTTCCATGGTCAACGTGCCCAAGCAATCCAATATTTACCTCAGCCTGCAGAGTAACACCTACTTCTTCTCCGCTTCAGCTTTTTCCCCTTTTGGAGCAATCTCCAGAAGGCTCTGTGGCCCAGGGTTAGTAACTAGGGAATTAATCTGGGTAATTTCCAAAGAATAGGTATCTCCGCGGAACATTTTCTTCTTTCTTATTCCTTTGCGCTTTGGCTTGAAACCAACGCCACCAGAAACAAGTGAACGAAGCTTTCTGGATCCGGAAATGCTTGCTTTCATTGGGAATCCACTGTCGTCACTGCCTCCAGTGAGCTTAAGTGTGTACCCAGCGAGCCCAAAGTCGTCTCCGGAGAGTTCGTCTCCGAGCTTCTTTCCGACTATAAGGGTCCTCTTGTCCTCAGGAACATCAACCTGAATCGTTTTGCCCGTTTTCGGGTCTGAAACTACTAATTTCATATATGCTCAACTCTCAAATAAGTATGTTAGAAGGAGTTTAATAAAAAGATAAAAATAAAAAAGAGAAGGTTACGCTTATGCGTTCTTCATCTTTGCTTTGTAAACAAAGCCGTCGGAGCCTACATAGTAGAGGAATCCCCTCTCTTTTGAGACTTTTTCGTTTCCGACTCTTTTCTTTTTGCCCCTTTTATTATGCTTCATAGGGACTGCCCAAACATATCCGTCTTTGCCGACGAAATAAAGGTATCCGTCTTCCCTGCTGATTTTTTCAGATCCGATTTTCTTTCCCATTTAGTTCACCTCGATGTGTACTGAACCTATAGACGGACTAAAGATTAATAAACCTATCGTCGGAACACCGCCGGAGCTCCGTCAGTGATAGTTTGCGTATCCCTGTAGAGGTGCACCGACGTTAGGATTAGAAAAATTCATGGAGTTTTGGCCCAACATGCTCTATCCGGGCGGGCTTTTTGAGCTTCCTCTCGCCAGCCTTTTCCTGCTTTTCTCCATTTTCAGCATTTTCTTCTTTTTTAGGGGGCTGTGAAGATGTTTCCTTTTCCGCTTTGGGCTTCTCTTCCTTTTTCTTTTCTTTGCGCTGCTCTTCTTTCTTTTCTTCTTTTTTTGGCTTTTTCTTTGGCTTTTTACGCCCCTTTGGCGCAAACTTCTTGAGCAGCTCAGCTTCTTTCTCATCTATTCCATAGTTTGATTCAAAATACTCCGGGTTTTCAGAATAGAGCCCTGCAAAAACAGGAAGGTAGCTCTCTGCACGTTTGGGGGAAGTGTGTACCTTCCTTCCAATTTTAGTTAGAAGGGATTTCATTGTTGCGCGGGAACTTGATGTTTCCTTCATCTTTTTTAGGTAAGCTGGAAACTGGTAGCGCACAAACTTGGGGCGCATATCCGAGCGGGATAGGGAAATTCCGCTCGTCATCAGGTCATTGGAATAACGAAGAAATCCCCATGCCTGGCGCCGGATTATCCTCCCATCAAAGATGTCTGCGCGGGACATATAGTCATAGGCGAGAGGAATGTCTCCTGGAGGAAGGGCAATCGGGATGTTTTCATTTATCCAGAGCTTGAGCATATTATGCTCAATGCTTCCAAAGGAAACTTTTCTTGATTCTGCATAGGTTTGCGCACGGAATAGGTTTTTGAGGGTAGTAAAAATATCCTTGTCCCGGTCGCGCTCCCCAACCAGGTTGCACTGCAGGTCATTAATTGCTGCTCTAATGTCTCCATGTGCATTCTCTGCAATTGCCCCGATTAATTCAGGGCTTATTTCCATATTTTCGGCTTGGGCAATATGGGTAAGGAGCTTTGCAACTGAGGGTGCAATCGGGCGCTTGAGCGGGATTACGGTGCAAAAAGCGCGAAGGGACATTATTTTCCTCTCCCATGCATCCTGGGCAGTAAGGATAACCGGGAAGGGAGAATCCCTGAGAAGTTTTAGAATTGCGCTTACTCCCCCTCGGTCCTCGCGGCCCATTGCGTCCACATCATCAATAAAGATTAGTTTGGATTTTTCGCTTAATGTAGCTGCAGACATTGTGCCCCCCAGTATTCTCTCTATACGCGCTTTGTCCCGGAAATCGCTTGCGCTCATTTCCAATACATCCAGGTCCAATTCATCGCGCAATGCATAAATCATTGCAGTCTTCCCTATTCCAGGGGGTCCAGTAATTAGAAGAGGGCGCTGCCTTGTTCCCCGCATCCAGGTTAAAATCCAGCGCTTTAGTTGCTTCTTTGCAGTAAGGTTGCCCAATACATCATCTAATTTCTTGGGTGCATGTTTTTGTGCAAGAAGCATAAGCCCACAACCTTCAATTCTCTGATTATGTTTTTAATCTAAACGATTTTTAGCCCCAAAATTGTTTCATGTATTCAAGCGGGTTGGCAGTCTCTGTAAAGCGCTCCTCTTTTGGGAGCATTCCCCTGTAGTTTTTCCATTTGAAGCGCTCATCCATATAGATTAGCACTGCACGGTCGGTTTCCTTGCGTATTGCGCGGCCTGCGGACTGGATTGCTTTTGTTACTCCGGGGTATAAGTATCCATAATTCCAGCCTTGGCCAAATTTCTCATCATAGTGCTGGATTAGGGACTCGATTTCCAAGCTCATCTCATCTAAGGCAATTCCCACAATCACTGCGGTTTTGATTTCCCCCTGGGCATAATCTACTCCCTCACTTAAACTCCCTCCCTGCACGCAACAGAGCGTCCCTCTTTCCCTAAAGGATTTTAGCAGCTCCCCTACCTCTGAGGGCTTCATGCGCTCCCATTGCACATGCAGGTTCTTGGATTTCATGAATGGAAGTATTGCATTCATTACTTTGTAGGAAGGGAAAAAGAGGGCAGCTCCCCCGGGGGTTGCTGCAACAATAGAGTCCAGCATTCTGGCCATTTTTTTGTATTGCTCTGGGTCACGCTGGGAGTAGCGGGTAGTAAAACCTTCTAAAATCATGTTTAGTTTGTTGGTTCTCTTGAAAGGAGAAGCATATGTTTTCATTTTTGTATTTGCAGGGTCCAGGCCCAGAACGTCTCTGTGCATCTCAAGGGGATTAAGGGTTCCGCTTGTGAGGATTGCTGAATGCGCTTCATTCATCTTGGAAGTTGCAGGGCTTGGGTCCAATGCCTTTTTTGAGAGGAAATAGTTGTCCCCTTTTTTTCTTAGAATTCTAATGGAGGGAGCTATGTCCTTTGGCTCAATCCATGCCTGCAGGAATCTGGAGAACCTTAATGAAAAGCTCTTTTTTCCTGTTGCTTCTATGAATGCTTCTCCGCATCCTTCCAGATAATCGGTAAGCTCTTCTGGAGTATATTCCTCGTTTGAGAGTGCTTCGAAAAACACTTCGCGTGCAAGGATTTTTTCCCGGGATGCCCCCAACTGGTGTTTTGCCCACCTCCGGAATTTGGATTCAAAATTGCTCTTTAATCCCAGGAATTTAAGCTCCTTGTCCAGTTTTTTCAGAAGGAATGTGTTGGTGGAAACCGAAAGCTGGTCACGCACGCGCTTGGAGAGGTTATGCGCTTCATCTACAATAATAATTGAATTGGAGAGTTTTTTCTTGATTTTCATTAATAAGATATCTCTGATTTGCGGGAGCATCATGTGGAAATAATCTGCAATTATTACATTTGAGATTGTTGCAAGCTGGGTAAGCCATTCGTATGGGCAGGCTTCATTTTCCCGCCCCAGCTCCATTAGGTCATTGTGGTGCATTCCGCACCCATACTTTTTGACTACTTTTTTGAAAAGGCGCTCTGCACGCGCTTCTTCTAATCTGCTGAAGCCTTTTGCATTCCGGTAAAAATCACATTCCTCACGTTTCCTCTTGCGCTCGCAGGATTGATAGAATCCTTCTGCATCCTGGTCAGAGAGAACCGGGTCGATGCACGCATACTTTCTTCCAATTAAGTCTACTGCGCGCAAATCCAGCTTATGCTTTTTTTCCAAGCCAAGAACTACATCCAGTGCAATCTTGTGCTGGGAAATTTTTGGAGTGAGAAAAAAAACTGTTTTGTTGTTTTCAAGAGCATAAGAAATTGCAGGGGAAAGAAGCGCATCGGTTTTCCCGGTTCCGGTTGGCGCGTGGGCAAGAAGGTTCTCCTTATTTTCAATGGCAGTATATGTATCCTGGATTAACTTTTCCTGCTGCTCTCTTAGGCTGTCGTGCCTAAAATAAATCTCCGCCACACTTATGTTTTTATTAAGGAGTGTTAAAAAGGAAACCGGAAGTAACTTTCCAGTGAGGCGATTCAGTTTTGAAGGAAGTGGCTCTGGTAATCCCTGCATATAATGAGGAGGAGAGAATAAGTGCTGCAGCCTCTGCGCTCTTTTCCAGCCCGTTCTTAAAGGAGAAATGCAGGTTCCTGTTTATTGTTGATGGGAACGACAGGACAGGGGAAATTCTGGAAAATCTGGGCAAAGGGAATGCTGAAGTAGAGATAATAGAATACCCTAAAAGGCTGGGCAAAGGGGGTGCGGTCGGGGAAGGGATTAAAACCGCAAGAACAAAGTACTCTGGTTTCGTGGATGTTGATGGGCACATCCCTGCAGAGACTGTTGAAAAAGCGCTGGAAATGCTTCTTGGAAAAAAACTGGACTGTGTTATCTGCTCAAGGAAAGTGGCAAATGGAAGACCGTTCCTGCGGAGGCTTGCTTCCAAGGTGTTCAATTCACTAGTCAACATTCTTTTCGGCTTCGGAATTTCTGATACACAGTGCGGGTGCAAGTTTTTCAAAACCTCCCTTGCCCATGCAGGAAAAGGGCCTGTTTTCAGGGTAAGAGGCTTTGCCTTTGATGTTGAGCTTCTGGAAAAAATACATGAGCAGGGGGGCAAGATAAGTGAATACAAAATCGGAACATCCATGGAAAGTGGAGGAAGCTTCTCGCTCCTGGAAAGCCCTGGAATGCTCTGGGACCTGCTAAAGCTAAGGTTTTTCTAAACGCTCGTAGATTGCAAACGTGGTGGTGTTGCGAGTAAGATTGTAGTTTGGATTTTTTACCTGGAATTTGCTGGGGAATACAATAATGTATTCGAATTCAGTGATGGCTGTTGGCTTCCTTATAGATAAATTGGTTTCAAACATCAGGACATATTCCCCATCCTGGAACTGGAATTCCTGCGTGTAATACTCGCGCACCACTGCATTGAGCTGTCCTTCAAAATAGCCTTCAGGGATATTTTTCCCCTTCCAGTTAAGGAGCACATACCCAAAATCCAGATAGGCACCTGTTTCCTGCCTTTCTGAAAGAATCTTGTATGTGGCTACAGCTGATGTACCCGAATACTCTCCGATTATGAGCACGTTTTCCTTTCCTGAAAATTCAAGCCCAAGCTCCCTGCCTTCCCTGAACGCCCCATTATCAACCATATCCCAATCCGCAAAAACCACGAGTGTAATATTTATTGCAACCAGCACGCATAGCATAAGCATTGAAAATGAGTCTAATTTTCCCCTGTAGGAAAGGGAAAATGCTGCAAAAAATGCAAGTGCAGGGGCAATGTAATATGTGTGCCAGGGTATCGATACTCCCTCCAGCAGGGGAATCAGGGCAAAAACAAGCCATGCTGAAAAAAAGAGTTGCTCCCTCCAAGAGGAAAGCATTTTCCTGAATGAAACAACGATATATGCCCCATACATCAAGAAGAAGAACATGAACGCTGTGTAGATATTCTGGAAGGCATCAGAAAAATAATCATACATAAAGAACTTCCCGGTATCTTTGAGCAGGATGGCTTCGCTCAGCCCCACACTTTCCAGAGAAAGGTAGAAGAGGAGTATTCCTAGAAAAGGCGCAAACAGGGAGAGGAGGAAATAGGGGCTGCTAAGGGATTTGCGGTCTTCCTGAAACATATATGCAAGCGCCAGGGGAATAATCATGAATGAGATTACGGATTTGGTAAGCGAAGCAATTAAAGCAAAAGACCCTGCAAACAGGAATCGTTTTGCCGGCCCCATATCCTTATCAGTATAAAACAAGAGTGAGAGGAGGATTGGGGTAAGTGCAAATACCTCCATGAGGAGCCTTGTTTCTGCATAGAACACCCCATATGCGGAGTAAAAAAGCAGCGACGCGGCAAGTGCAGCATCCGGCTTCAGGAAGCGCTTTGCTATAAGGTAGAAAATGAATGCGTTTATGAGCCCAAAAAGCAGGTTGGGGGATTTGTAAATCCATTCAATTGAATCAAACAACTGGGAGGTAATTGGCAAGAACAAAGAGTACGTGATGAAATAGAGGCCAGGCTTCCAGGGGACCCACCAGCCAAGGTAGGTGGGGAGAAAAGTGGTTTCATCTGCCTCTTCGGCAATCATCTCAGCATAAAGGGTGTCATCATACCGCAGGGGAAAATCTCCCAGGTAAAACACCTTAAGCAGGAACACCATTAGGAAAAGGGCCAGCATAAGGTTCCTTGCATTGAAATGCTGCATTGCTCAATCTCTGGGGGAAAAACTTTAAACCTTGAACGCCTGTTTGGGGAGGTTGCCTTTTTTAACAGTTTGCGGCAACAGAAAAGGCATGCACAGTAAAAACCCGGTTTCTTCAGGGTTCAGGGAAGGAAGATACCTCATTGCGCTTTCAATGCTTGAAGGCATTGACCCAAAAAAGGTGCTGGATATAGGGTGCGGGGAAGGGCACTTCCTTGCGCTGGTTTCAGAAAAATATCCTGGCGCCAGGCTTTATGGCTGCGACAAGAGCAAAAAGTCGGTCTGCAGGGCAAAAAAAGCCTGCCCGGGCGCAGAAATCCATGCGGGGGATTTTATGGAGTTGGATTTGGAGCCTGTAGATTTGGTTGTTGGACTTGAGGTGATGGAGCACAACAAAGACCCTGCAAGCATGGTTAAAAAAGCTGCCGGGCTTGCAGGAAAAAATGGTTGGGTACTGATAAGCATTCCAAGGCCGGAACTGTTGAGGTGGAGAGCAGTATGGTGGCTCTGGACGCACAGTGTAGGCCGGTGGGGGCTAGGCGAGCACACTAACCTTACTGAAGCACAATTGGTTGATTTTTCAAAAAAAGTCGGTCTCTCCATGGAGAAAAGGTCACGATTTTTCTTTGGGTGCATCTCCACAATGCTGTTCAGAGTTTCCCCCGGAGCAAGCGGTAAAGCAGGTAAAACAACAAAAATAAAAACAGGGGCTCCCTAACCTAAATACTCTTCCGCTGCGACCGTAGTCTAGCGGCAG
>JGI10211J14876_10001439_pt1 | contig 10426 bp, 8 predicted proteins | sample Etolagsediment_FD_14876 | JGI IMG/M metagenome (IMG submission 14876)
CAAAAACAACAAAATAAATTATTAGAGTATAATACAGAAGAAAAATTAAATTCAATGTTTCAAGAATTAAATTTAAGTATGTTTGATAATGATGATTTTTTTAAATTTTAAATAAAATTGTAATTAAGTTTATAAAATATATTTAAAATGTATTTTTTTTATAATGGAAGACATTATAAAAAAGTATTATCCAGATTTTGATTGGGAAAAATATAAAAATATGAACCCTTATTTATATTTTAAAGGTTTAAAAACAAAAGAAGATTATATAAATAATTTTATAAAAGAAGGTAGATTTATTGGAAGAAAATATAAAGATGAGCATAATATTGATTATTCAATACATGTTTTAATGGCAACCATTGGTAAAGATAGTATATTTAATATATTAAAATGTTTAAAAAATGAACTTAAAGAAAATGATTATTTAACGATTGTATTTGATGCATCAAAAAATAATTATGAAGCAGTAATAAATTATGTTAAAAATATAAATGCAAAAGTAAAAATAATATATGAAGAAGAAAATTTGGGATATTGGGGACATGGTATTAGAAATAAACATAATGAATTAGAAGGGGATTTTGTATATCATATTGATGATGATGATGTAATAATAGAAGGTGCATTTAATAAAGTTAGAAAAATAATGAAAGATAAAGAAACAATGTATATATTTAAAATAATAAGTGAAAAAAATGAAGTTATATGGAAGAAAAGAGAAATAAAATTGAATGAAATAAGTACTCAAAGTGGATTTATACCAACAAAATTCAATAATAAGTCAAAATGGTTATATAAATATGGAGGTGATTTTAATTTTTATAAAGATCTTGAAAAATATATAAATAATGAAAGTAAAAAGATATTATTTATAGATGAAATTATTTATAAAAAAAGAGTAAAATAAAAATAATAATTTCGATAATTAAAAATATAAGTAAAATAAATATATATAATGAATTATATATTTTGTTGTTTTATAAACTTATCAAAAAAAGATAAAGATGAAATAAAGAAAAAGCGAATTAAAATATTACCAGAATATAAAAAAATGAAATATAATAATTCAAAAATAAATTTTTAAATATTAATGTTTAATATAATCAATAAAATAATTTAAAAAGTTATTAGTATAAAAACATTTTATATCATAATAATTATTTTCATAAATAATAAATTTTTGATTATCATTATTTTTGTTAATATTATTAAATTTAATATTATTATTGTAATTATTTGTTTTTATGTAAATTGGAATGTTATTTATATCTTCTATATTATATTTTTCAATATTATGTTCAAAGTACAAATCATAATTAATAAATATTTTTAAAATATTATTTTCTATAATGAAATTAAAATTATTATAATCATTTTTTATATTATTTTTTACATTTTTTATAATATCATTATTAAGTACAACAAAATTATTTTCTAAATTAGGTGTTAAAACTAATACTAAAGTATTTGTATCATTTAAAATAAATTTAATATAAAAACCATGATTAAATTTAAAATTAAAACTATATTTATTTATTTTAAAATAAAAATTTGGATAAATAATAATATCGTTTAATATATTATTATATTTATTATATTCATTTAAATTAATCCAATAATGAAAAATATTTGAATTATCAAATTCAATCTTATTTAATTCTGTATGATGAAATTTAATAACATTAATTTTTTTCTTTTTAATATAATCATTATGAAAGATAAAATACCATGTTCTTTCAAAAAAATGTCCTTCTTCTGGATTTGGATGATAATCGATGTATCGTAATAAATTTTCATAAAATATTTTAGGTTTTTTTAAAATACAAGATTTTTTAACACTAAATATAGCACCCCATGCAACATTTATTTGATCAATATTGTGGTCTTCAAAATTTAATAAACTTTTTAACCATTTATAACAAGTATAATCAGATTTTCTCATTAAACCAGTATCATATTCATGTTTCCATTTACCGAAATGTTTTATAGGTATTTTCAAGTCATCAAAATCGATTTGTTTTAAATTAGCATTAAAATTATTCATTTGGAAATAGTCTTCAATATTTAAATTAGAATGTTTTATTTCATTAGAAAAATCTAATGAACCTTGAAAAAATATTGTAAATTCTTTTAGATTATCATAATTATTTATAATATGATATAAATAAGTATGACTTTCTCTACCATAATTAGGTAATTGAATAACATTAAATTCATTTAATTGATTATCTAATTTACCTTTATTATAAATTAAAGTAATTGATTTAAATTTTTTTAACCATTGAATATCTTCATTATATCTTGCAACAATTATTTGAAAATTATTTATAATTTCATTCATTATATTTAATTAAAAAAATAATTTTAAATATTAAATTATTTCGTTTAAATAAATAATATTATAAAAATATTTAATATATATTACTATGGATACAGTTTTAGAAAATCAACAAATTGAAATAGTAGATAATAAAACTAAAAAATCAAGAGGACGTGGTAAAACAAAAAAAGAAGTGTTATTTGAAGAAAATACTGAAACATCTATTAAAGATGAAGAAATAAAACCAGTAAAAAAAGGTAGAACTAAAAAAGTTATTGAAAAAGAAGAAAGTAAAAATGATAAACTACTTCATTATACAAATATTTTAAATGAAGAATTAAATAGTGAAAATATAATTGAAGAAGTTAAAGAAGAAATTAAAGAAGAAATTAAAGAAGAAGTTAAAGAAGAAGTTAAAGAAGAAGTTAAAGAAGAANTTAAAGAAGAANTNAAAGTTGAAGAANNTAAAGAAGAAGTTAAAGAAGAANTTAAAGAAGAAGTTAAAGAAGAAGTTAAAGAAGAAGTTAAAGAAGAAGTTAAAGAAGAAGTTAAAGAAGAAGTTAAAGAAGAAGTTAAAGAAGAAGTTAAAGAAGAATTAAAAGTTGAAGAAACAATAAAAGAAGTTAAAGAAGAAACAAAGAAGAAAATAAGTAAAAAGAAAACTAAAGGAGTAGAAATAAAAGAAACAAATAAAATTGATGAAAATAATTATATAAATAATTTAATTAATGAAAATATAAATGAAGAAATATTACAAAAAAAAGAAGAAAAAACAAATATAGATTTAGAGGATAAATTAAATGATATAATAAGTAATTTAAAAAAGAATACAATTAATGAATATACAATCAATCAAGTCAAACAAACATTTGATATAATTAAATCAGAAGCATTATTTATACAAATTATTAACAATAAAATGTATTATTTAGAAAAGAAATCTAATAATAATAGAAATAGTCATATATTAAATATAATACATAAAATAGTAAGTCAAAATTTAATTAATAATTGTTCATTTATCATAGATACAAGTAATAAAAATGAAATAAATGAGAGTTATGTATTAAGATTTAACAAATTAATAAATAATCAAAATTCATTATTAATAAATTATAATTTTGATTATAATTTTAATGATATTAAATCTGAATTATGGGTTAATAAATTAGATAAGATATATATAAATAAAAATTATATATCAAATGAATTATGGGAAAAAATAAAAATAAATAATAGTGAATTTTATGAATTAGATGAAAATATAAATTATGAAAAATTAAGTAATTATAAATATGTATTATATGAGGAAAATGATGAAACTGTTAATTATGAGTTAGATATATTAAGATTAAATAATTTAATATTAAAAGTTAATACATTAAATGTTAATTCGAGTAAATTAGAAAAATTTTATTCAGACTATATAAATGAAGAAGATTATGAAATTATAAAATTAGAAAATTATGAAAATATGAATGAAATTTTAGAATTTAAAAATAGATTAAATGTAAATGAGAGTATAAATAAAGTATTAAAATTAAAAAATAAAATTGAAGAAGTATTTACTGATGAAAATATAGAAAATTACATAAAAAATTTATTTTCAAGATTATCATTAAAATGTGAAACTAGTCAAATAATTAAAAATAAAATATTTAGTTCAACATTAAATAGTAATTATTTGGAAAATAGAATTCATCATGAAGATAATAAATTTGAATTTAGTTTTCAAGGAAAAGATTTTGAAATTATGTTAAATGATAAAAATAATAAAATAAATATATTAGTAAATGAATTTAGTTCAAACATATTTTTTAATAATAATAATATATTTAATTATAGAATATTAGATATTGTTTCTAATAATAATTATAATACATATTCATTTTTAATAAGAAACAGAATGTTATATTTATATAAAAATAAAATAAAACTTGTATATGTTTGTAGATTACCAGAAATATTTAATATAGATAAATTATCCATTAGAAACTTTAATAAAGATAGTTGGTGGATTTGTTAAAACTGCAAAATATTTTTATATTAAATTTAATAAAAATAGTTATATAGAAAAAATTTGTAAATATAAATTTGTAAATATTAATTTAAAGATTATTTCGTTTAAAAATTTTATATAAATTTAAAAATTATTCCGTAAAAAATTTATATATTATATATATGAATAAAGAATATAGTTCTATATCACACCCTAATACAAGTAGATCAAAAAGTCAAAGTGGAATTCGACCATATAATATAAATGGAAATGGAAGTGGAAATACAGGAAATGTAAAAACTACAGGAACATTTTTTAAAAAAATAGTATTTACTAAAAATACGAATGTTGATAGTATTATAACTAAATTAAATAATGAAATAAGTAAAGAACAAACAAATTTTAAAAAAAAAAAAGAAATACAAGAAAAAAAAATAAAAGAAAAAAAACAAAATAAATATAATGTCATGGATAATAAAGTTTATACTGATAATATAAAAAGTATATTAGATAAATATTTAAGTCTAACTCCTTGTAGAAAAAGAGAATATTTTAAAAATTATTATTTTTATAAGGGTAATCTCAAAAATAATAATGAAAAAGATTGTGAAATAAAAAAACTTGATTATTATAAAAAAATAAAAAATTTGAATACAAAACAAAAATTACTTGTTCCTGTTTATAAGCAAGATTGGGATTCAATTCATGAAGAATATTCGTTTTCTGTTATTAATGAAATTATTAATGATATGAATGAAAAATTAGAAAAAAAAATTATAAGTCATCAAGGTTTAATAAATAAATATATTAAACAATCAAAAACACAATCAACAACTGGAGGTAAAAAAACAGTTAAGAAACCAGTCAAAAAACCAACAACTAAGAAACCAGTTAAAAAGACTACTACTAAAAAACCAACAACTAAGAAACCAGTTAAAAAGACTACTACTAAAAAAACCAACAACTAAAAAACTAGTTAAAAAGACTACTACAAAGAAATAAGTTAAATAATTTTATTTATTATTATTTTTAAAATGTTATAAATTATCCATTAGAAACTTTAATAAAGATAGTTGGTGGATTTGTTAAAACCGCAAAATTTATATAAATTCTTTTAATATGAAAAAATATATTTCTATAAATATATTTGAAAATGAAAAATATAGAATTCAAAAAGTGAAAGATGGTTTTAATGATAAATTTCAAATTTTAGAAAAAGATGATATTTTGTATGTAAAAAGAGTTGATAAAGATGAAGGATGGGGAGCTGATTTAAAATTTAAAATATTTGATAAAATAAAAAATGAAGAAAATATTAAAGTAATTGGTAATTCAAATATAAATGAAATTCAACTTAATCTTGAAAAAAAAATAAGTAAAAATCATTATGAAAATAATTTTTTTAAGTTATATTCCATTTCAGATTATAAGGACTTATTTAACATAAGATATGACAATATTTCTAAAAAAATAACAGTAAAAAGATTAGATGCTATTACAGGATGGGATCAAGATTTAGTTATTGAGTATTATGAAAAAATAACAGAAAAAATTAAACATATAAAATTTGGTTCATCTACAACTAACCAGAAAGAAATTATTATTGATATAAATAATTTAGAATATATTAAATTATCAAATATTTTCTCTGACGAAAAAATTAAAATAGAGAAAGTATTAAATGAATATAATGATAAATTTATATTTGAATACAATCATAAAACGAGTATATTAAAAGTAATAAGGAGTGATGCAAATGAGGGATGGGGACAACATTTAATGGTAAATGTATATTATAATAATAAAAAATATACAATATATATTGGGTCAAGTAAAAATAATATAATTTATAAGAAATTAGATTTAAAAGATTATAAAGTATATGTAGGATTAACGGTAATACCAAGTAGGATTAATATATTAATAAATAATTTAAAGCATTTTACAAATATTCAAACTTATAAATTTGAAAAAATATTTGTAACCATACCTAATAATTATAAAAGATTTAAAAATAGTATTGATATAAATTCAATAAATAAATTAAAAAAAATAAAAAATGTAGAAATTATAAATATAGAAAATGATTTAGGACCTGCGTCTAAATATTTGGGGCCATATATGAATAATAAAATTCAAAAAGATGATATTTTAATTATTATTGATGATGATAGAACATATAATAAATATTTAATTAATAATTTAGTATGTGCTGTTAGATCTTTTAGTAATTACAAATTTTTTTCAGGATTATGGTCATATTTTTTTGATAAAAATTATACATCATTAAAAAATAATTATTTAGAAATAAGTATAAATAATGAAAGAAATGAGGATGATTTTAAATTTGGAAATGGATTAGGAGGTTTTTTTGGATTTGCATTAAAAATAGATAATAAGCAAGAATTTATTGATTATAATTTAAAAATATTAGAATTAATACCTAAATCATTTTTTCATGATGAAGGAATAATATTAGGGTATTTAAAAAAGAAGGAAGAAACAGTTATATATATAAAACATATGGGTTGTGTTTATTATAAAGATGAATCGGTAGATGCATTATGTAAAAGTGGATTATGTGATAGAAGTTTAGTAGAAAAGGAAATTTTATATAGAACAAATTATGAATTATTATTGGATTAATATTTTAAAATTTTTTATTTCAAGGTCAATTTCATTTAAATAATTATCAAAATTAAAAATAATATATTGATTTTTTTTTTCAATTTTAATTAATAATTCAAAAAATTGAAATTCATTATTTTTTAAATTTTTTAGAAAATCATAATAATACTTTAATGGATAATGAGTTTTCAATCCAATATTAGTTAATTCATTTAATTTATCAAATTGAATAGATGAATGAATTTTTATTTCAAAGTTAATTTTAATATTTATATAAATACTTTCTTCTTTACTAAATTTATAATTATGTCCGAACCATATAAATTCTTGATAATTATTAGTAAATTTTTTAAAAAAATAGTAATGATTATTATCTAATTTTTTAAAAAAACAATGATTATTATAATATAAAATTTGTTTTTCATATTTTTGGTCAAATAAAAAACCATTTTTTTTAATATTAACTTTTATATTATTAAATGAAACAATTTTGTTATTTACATAATAAAAATCATTAATTAATAAATTATAATCAATAGATTTTTGATTTATAAATGAATAAATTGTATTAGATTTAAAATTTTTAAATAAATTAAATATTTGAATTGGAATTAGACAAAAGTTATAATCAAAATCAATGTTATTATTATTTGTTGAATAAGATAAGAAATTTATTTTATTAATAATAAATTTAAGATTAGTAATAGATTGTAAATAAATCATATCTATATTTGAAATAATAATAAATTGAAAATCAATATTTATTTTATGAATAAATTGATTTGAAAAATCAATAATAGATTTAAAAGTAATATTTGATTTTGAATAATTAATATCATGTGGATTAAGATTTTTTAAAATATATGTGTCATTATTTTTTGAATTACTTGAATTATTTGAATTATTTGAATATACAATTAGTATAATATATACATTATATATTTGTTTAAAAACATCAATAATATAATGTTTAATATTTAAATAATTTTCATTTTTGTTATTATTATTTTTAAATAAAACAAGTAATATATTTTTTTTATTATTATTTAGTACAATATTTTCTTTAAGTTCAATATTTTTAAAACTTATTTGGATAGATTTAGGGTAATCATCAAAAATAAATAATAAATTTTGGTCATTATTAATAATTAATGGAATAGATATATTTTTATAAGTATTTATTTGATAATCATTAAAAATATTAGAAATAATATAATTATTAGGATAATGAATTTTTAATCCGCAAGAATAAAAAGGGGAAATAAATTGATTTGTTTTAAAATCAAAATTTAGTAAATAAGTTCCTTTATTAATAAAAAATCCAAACCATTGAAAATCGCATATTTTATTTATTTTTTTATGAAAAAATATTTCATTATTATCTTGTATAAATAATAATGAATTATAAGAATAATAATAAGTATTATAAATATAATTTTCAATATTTAGGATAAATCCTTTTTTAGATAAGTATTTTCTTATTTTATTAAAATCTCTATCTACTCTTTTAATGGAATAGATATTTTCAGAAGATTGATTTAAATGAGGACTTAATAATTGATTTTTAGTAGTATTTGATTGAATTGTTGTATTATTGATTAATTGTTTAATATAATCTGTTGTAAATTCAATATTATTTGTATAATTTTGTAAAGTTATTGGAGAAGCATAATCTAAAGATAAAGAATGAAAAATAGTTTGTGGAATAATTTCTTCAGTTTCAAAGGGTAAATAAATATTATTATTATTTGTAATATTTAGGTACAAATCAGTTATTTTTTGAAAAATATGTTTTTGATAAAATTGACCTTCTGCTTGACCACCACATAAGTTATTATTATTAATGTTTTCAAATAAGTTTAATATGCATTCATTATTTTCAATATTTTTTTTAAAATTATGCCATTCTGTTTCATTATTTTTTTGAATTATTTGAGTACCATTTTTATGTTTTTCGATATATTGAATTGCTCCATTTTTTATAAAAAGTTCATTTGATGCTGATATAATAAAATATTTAAAGTCAATATTATTTTTTATACAATAATTAAAATTAGCAATATGAAAAGCTAATAAGTCATGACCTTTTTGATAAGTAATATTTGTTTGATGAAAATAGAGATTATGATAATTAGTTAAATTTGGGTTAAAATCTTTAAAAGTATTATTAATATGTAAAATAATTTTACAATTAGGATTAAAGTTAAAGATATTTTCGATTGTATTATTAACAATTTCTTGTTTTTCATGAACAGGAATAGAAAATAATAAATCACTACTATTATATTTATTGTTAATAGTAATCATGTAATAACAAAAATAAAAATAAAAGAAAATAAACAATTAATTTATTAAATATTTTTTTTAGATTTTTCTAAATCATCAAGACTATCAATATCATTATTTTCATTCATAATAAATGGATAAATATTATTACCAGACATTGATTTTAAATCATTAATTACATTTGTTTTAATAATATCAATACAACCATTATGAATATAAGTATTTGGAAATAATTGTCTTGGCATATTAAAAGGTTCATTTATATTATTATAAACATTAAAGTAAGGTATTAAATTATTATTTTGAATAAAGTACATTTTTTGAGGTTGTTTTTCAATTTTACAAACTGTTCTTAAACTATCATAATTTTTATAATTAATAATAAATGTTGATATACAATCATTTAATAATTCCAGATTACGATTTGGATATGTTGGTCTTAAATGTACAATAGCATCTGGTAAAGTATAATTATTTTCTTTTAAGAATTCAATAAAATGATTAAAAACATCAAAATCAGTTGATAAATCTTGTGCTAATTCTTTAGGACGAATAAAAGGGACTTCAGCACCATAATTTTTACAAATTTGTGCATATTCATGACTATCAGTGCTTACAAATGTTTTATGAATTTGATTACAATTTTTACTTATTTGGATGCTATAATAAATCATGGGGTGTCCATTATAATCAATAATATTTTTATTTTTAATGCCTTTTGAGCCTGCACGAGCTGTTATTAAACTATAAATAATCATTATATATTATAATAATAAGTAAATTTTAAATAAAATTAATGTTAATATTAAATAATTAATGTATTTTATATATGATCCATTTACTGAAAATCATTTATTTTTGGTAAATAATTTAAAATATAATTTAGAGTTGTTTAATTATGAAGTACAAATAATAAAATCAATAAATGAAAGTATAGATAGTACAAATAATTATATAATTATTATAAATCATATGTTTTTAATAGAAAATGAAAAAGCTAAAATTGATTATAAAAATCTATTAAATAAAAAAAATAAAATATTATATATAACTGAGCCATTAGAATTAATGATTGAAATAAAATTTTATGATAAAATAATCAAGGAATTAAAACCACAAAAAGTATTAACATATTGTGAAGAAAATTTAAAAAAAATAAAAACATTTATACCTTATATAAATTTTTATCC
>JGI10211J14876_10001440_pt1 | contig 10422 bp, 11 predicted proteins | sample Etolagsediment_FD_14876 | JGI IMG/M metagenome (IMG submission 14876)
TAAATATATCTCATATTATATAGTTATATATTCTATATATTCTATTAAGAATTATATTGTTTATATTGTTTATTATTAACATAATGTTTATAGTTATTAAGTAAATTGTNTTATAAGTATATTCGCTTTCGCTCATATGTCAAAAGATTTTTTATTTTTTTAATATATTTTTGCAATATTCTATTCTATTTATTAATATATTTTTATCTATTAATAAATTTTTTCAAGTGTATATATATTCTTTTATATTTTCTAATGTATATAAAACATTTTCTTTTTCTAATTCATTCATTATATTTGCTTTAATGTTATATTGTTATTATTTGCATATGCTTTTAACTGCTTATTAATGTATTATATAGTTAATATGTTTTAATCATAAGGTTTATAATGTATATATGTTATATGTAAAACTTTTTAACTTGTAAACATTATATTTATTTCCAAAGACAATGCAAGTTTTTTTTATACTTTTTTTATTAAAAGCTATTTTCTAATATTTCCTGCTGTTCATCTGTGAATATATACCACTGCTTCAAATCATTTATTAGATTATTACAATTCCCGCTAAAAGCATTTTCTGTTTGAAATTCATTATATAAATGCTCTGTATTATGTATTATTAGTTTTAATTCATTTTTACTAAAACTTGTTAAGTCTGTTCTTGGTGTTTCCATAATGTTTTATATTATTAAATTAAAATTTATTTTAGAAAAGCTTAAAATCTATTAAGGTTATATATGTTATATGGTTATAATGTTTTACGCTTTTCTAAGTATCATTATAAGAAAATAAAATATATTGCAAACTTTTTTTTAACTTTTTTATTAAAAGACTATATATTAGCTTTAATTAGCTAAAAAGAAAATGTTTGTAAATAAATATTAATAAATATACATTATTGATATTTGTAGTTAGAAAAATATTATTGTTCTAATATTGTGTACGTAAGTTGGTTTACATTGTAAAGCAGGTTTATTTATGTTACTAATATTATATTATGTTAAGTGTTATTGTATATAACCCAGTATCAGAGCCAAATAATTTACTGTAAATAGTATTATGTTAAGTATTTACTATAAAGTATTTATTATAAACTATTTACGCTAGATTTGCGCGAGAATTATTCTTTTTAAAAAGTGGATTAATTTATTGTATACATTTTTTGAACATTATATAAGAGTGTAGGTATTGTAAAGCTAATGCTAAGATATAAGGGGGAGGGTATGTTCCCCTTGTAAATATTTGAGTGGGTAGTGGATATTATATATATACTAACACTAGCACATTTCAAAAAAAATAATAAAACACTAGCACATTTCAAAAATAAAACAGAACACTAGCAAACAACATAAAAATAACATAAGTCAATAAGTGTCTTATTTCGTACACACCTTTAAACCTACTATAGGACTCAAAAAGCATTAAGGTGTCTTATTTCGTACACCCCCTCTCGCCGAAAAGCATAGAAAATGGTAAAAAAGCATAGGCTGCAAAGCTCTATATATAGCCAACTTAAAAATAAGGGGGCTTAGTAATGGGACGTATGAGGGTGTATTAAAATGGATACACTATATATATTATATATATTATATAAGAATATATTATAATAGAATATATGTTATAACATATTATGTTATTATATTAACATATACTCTTATATATTATTATTTCTTAGTGTTTTTCGTGCGTCTCACTTCGTTCGCCGAGGAAATAATAATTTTCTATATAGAGGAAGGAACGTAGTGTATGACGTCTTATCTATTCTATTCTATAACCTATCCTGTGCTGTAAGCAAGCTAATGTTATTAGACAATCACTTCCAGCATATATAGCAAATGGCGCTTTTTTTTATTTCTCGTCTGTTTCACAGGTTCTAATATGGTGTTAAAATGCATTTTAAGGGGTGTTAGAGAAACGTTAGTAGCTTTTTGGTATGAACATACCTAAAGCTATATTAAGTTGCTTAGAGAGCAAATAAATAGTGGTTATGAGTGTGTTGGCTTAAACTGGGGATGGTTGACAAGGAGCTAATTTTTCATAGTATAGATATATGAAGGAAATAGAAAACAAGTCTCAACAAGAAATTGAGATTTTATATAATAAGATATTAGAGAGAAAGAAAAACTATTGAATAATAGACTTCGTTCCGCACGAGAAGCAACAACTTCTTATTGATGCTATAAGTAAGCTACATAATGTAGAGGGTAACTTATTACCAGTATATACTTGGTTATTGTTTCAATGAGGTAACTGAGCATGAAAGACAGCTATAGCTTTATACATAGCTGTACTATTTGCGTTATGAAATTTAACTAAGGAATACAACCTACCATATATAGGAAGTAAGAAGAAAATATTTATATGAACTGAATCGGGGGAGAACTTAAAAAACTCAATTATGCCCTATCTCACATGAGAGTTTAGTAATATACGTATTCCGCCAGAAGCTATTAAGAAGATAAACCAAGATAACTGAATAGTAAAGAGAATAACTCTACATAATTGATGTATAATAAATTTCTTTACATACGACCAAGGGCGTAAGAGAATACAAGGTACGAATGGTGACCTCTATCTATTAGATGAAGAACCAGTTGATACAGCTATATTCACAGAAGCTTTAGCTCGTACCAGAAATAAATGAGTACAGATGTTATTGTCGTTTACACCATTAAGTGGTTACACGGCGAGTTATGAATATTTCTATGAGCAAGAGAGTGAGAAGATAAGAGAGAGAAGTTATGTACAACTTGTCAACTCAAATGATAATCATCATGCTGACCATACGTGGGCTGATTGATTAACTCCGCAAGAAAGGAAGATGAGGCTTGAATGACTATTTACACCACCAAGTGGACTAGTCTATCCCAACTTCAATAGAGACAAACACACTCTCCCTTACTTCGACCCGAAGGAATTGGGTAATGTACGTTTCTATGCAGGACTGGATTTCTGAGTTAGTCATCCGATGGCTTTCACACCGATAGCTGTAGATGAGGATGAGAATTTATATATATTTGATTTAATATATGAATCTGAGCTTCTAATAAAAGACCTAGCTAAAAAAATAAGAGAGATGGAAGCTAAGTATTGAATTGAGTTTGAATATATAATAGCTGACTCCGCAGGTAAGAGAGAACGTACAGAATTAAAGAACTACTGAATAGACACTGTCGCCGCAGATAAATGGAGCAAGGGTGAAAACTGAGACAGTAATAGAAGAGCTTGAATAATGAAAGTTAATCAACTTCTACATGATGGTAAAATATATATAGCTGACCATTTAAAAGAAGCTATAAAGGAATTTGAAAATCACCATTATAAAGACTGATGAAAAAAAGACTGACAAGTGGAGAAGATACAGGATGACTTCTTGCGAACGTTCCCTGTCTTTAACGAGATGGGGAACAAAAATTGGATAGTTTACGCTATTTCATATTTTCATATAGACCTCCTAAGTATGTGACTAAAAGAGAATTGGAATATGCTAAAAAATATAAAGAAAAGTACAATCCTAGAGCTAATAAACAGAGTGGAAGAAATAAGCCTTACTAAGCTTCAATTAGTATATTAATTAACCAAGACACCGTAAGGGGTCATCCTGTAGAAAACACAAAAGTCAATTTGGTTTGGTTTAACCATATAAAAAAATAAACCATATTAATTAAAACAACAACTATGGCAAGAAAAAAACAACAGAGCCTTCATTATGTAGAGGAACGCTTATTAATATTGAAAGCTATTAAAGCTGAGGACTGACTAGATAAGGAAGTGCCGAAGTATAGAAAGTTAGCTAAAGTTAAGAGACTTACTGATAAGAGCCAAGATAAATCAGACTATGCAACTAATGTAGGTTTTAGTGTTAAAACAACTAAAGATGCAGAATTACTTGCTTGAATGCAGGAATATAATTTCATACCCCTATCTGACGAAGCTAGAAAGAAAGTTGAGTTATTAAAAAGAATATGGAAATATCATTGGATTACATCTAAAACAGATAAGAGGTTAAGTAGAGTTGTGCCAGAGAGTACAACAACTTGAACAGGTTGGATGTATGAAGGACTTAAAACAATTAAGAGAGAAATTAATGAACCTACTAAAAATGATGATGGTAGTATAAGTTTTGAAAAAAAGGAAGTGCCTACATACGATTGAGTATGGTGTGAATTCATACCATTTGAAAACTTCTTTATTGACTGAACTGATATAGAAAATTCTAATGAAGCTATATGGGTGAAATTTTGGGATAGGCAAGAGTTCATAAATGAACACAGGCTTATGCCTTGATATAATACATCTAATATACCATTGGGTAAGGACTACACATATGTATGAAGTGATTGAGACCCAAAGAAATGACAAGATGATGAAACAATAGTAACAGAAATTAGATATTATAATAAATCAAAAGACCAATTTATAGTGTTGGCGAATTGAAAAGAAGTTAAGAACTCAGCAATACCATTTACACATAAAGAACTTCCTTTTATGCCTTTCTATGATTATCCAGTAGAGGATAGAATATGGGGTATGTGAGAATTTGAACTATTAGCAGAAGATATTATATATAAGGATGCTATAAGAAGTTTAAGTATAGATGTTATAAAAGCTCAAATGTGAGTGGTGGCTGTAAATGATGATATAGATTTCGATGAGACTACATGGGAATATTGACCATTCTCTTATATGAAGGTGAACGACATCTCAGGGATAAAACATTTCTCGCCGAACATATCAACTAATGCAATAGATAATGCAGAACAAAAAGTAGATAATGATATAATTAGTAAAACTGGTGTTGATTTCAAAAGTCAACTATTATCTCCTAATGAGACAGCAACTAGAACCGCAGCTAAGAGTCAGAGCAGTAAGAAACGTATAAACCTAAACTTAAAAATAAATGGTTACAACTTCTTTGAAAGACTTGCTCGTCTTAGACTTAGTAATATAAGACTATGGCATAGTAATAAAGATAAGGTGGAAATACCTGTTGAAGGTGGTAACATAAAAGAAGACTGAACATTTGAACCAATTAATGGTTGATATGGTTCACTAACTGTTACACCTGATATGATAACTGAAGAATATAACATAGTACCTATCACTGATTCAATATTATGAGCCACTGAAGAAAGAGAAAAGAATAAAGCTATTGAAGCTGTACAACTTCTTTCTTGAATGGTATGAGCTGATTGAAAACCAGTGTTTGATTGAACTAAACTTTGAGAATTTCTAGCTGATAGACTACATATAGATTTTATAAAACTATCATGAAAAGAATGAGCTAGTAAAGACCCTTCTTCAATATTAGATGAAATTGATAAACAAGACAAGTGAATTAGTACATGAGCTAATGACCCATCAAGTCCAGATTTCATTCCACCAGAACAAAGAAGTGGAGCGAGTAAATGAGTAAGTTTATCATGACAACAAGTGGTAAGTGATTCAGATATACTTTCATAATAATGCAATAAATATGATTACAGAAGAGAGAAGAAAAGAAATATTAGAAACAGCTCCTTATTGATATAATAAGGATTGAAGTGTAAAGATGATGGCTAANAGACAATGAGCCAATCCTAGATGAATGAGAAATAAGAACTGAAGAAAGAAAGGGAGTAANAANTCCTCATCAATGCTTACAGAATGAACTGTTAATGCTGTTATGAGAATGATGGCACAATGAGCTTCAGAGATTAAGAATGATGTAAATAAGAAACAATGAATAAAGAAGTTTGTTCCTCTTAGTATGGCGGCGGCGTGTAGAGAGCTTTGAACTAACCAATCTGTGGTTATGTATCACATTAAAAAAGACCCAAGCCTAAGTAAAATGCTGACAGAATATAGAGAAAACAAACAAGAGCTAATGAAATTTGTCGCCGAGGATAATCTAAGTAGATGACTTAATTGAGAGCTTAACTTAGAAGACAAAGAGCTAGTAGACCTCTCACTTAAAGTATTAGAGAGAACTGATAAAGCATATAATCCTCGTATTGAAATTGAACAGACAAATAAGTCACTAAATTTCAACATACCTTTAGAAGAGCTTGAAAAGCAATTCAAAGAGCTAGTCAATATATAATAATAAACATATGGATAAAAACGAATATTTGGATTATTGTAAAATGATAGACAGTTATCAAAAGATAGACCTCACAAAAGAGGAAAAGAAAACCCTTGAGGCTTTTGATAATGATATAGCGAAAAAACTTATTAATGATACACTTACATCATTAACTAAGAAAATGTTAACATGAGAAATTAGTTCGGATTTTTTGAAAGGAGCTACTTTCTCTCTTAACAAATTTAGTAAGTATTTTAAAGACTAATATTAGCGTTTAAATATGGAAAAAGATTGAGATAAATCTGTTGATACAGAAGTTTCAAACAAAGAAACTCAGGAGGCTAAAGCTAACCCTGAAAACAATATAGATTATGCAAAAGCCCATAAAGAAGCTCAAGACGAGCTTAGTAAAAAAGGTGAAGCATTAATTGAGGCTAACCTGAAGCTTGCTGAAATAAATCCTAAGTCAATTCTTGACATGGATAGGAAGATGCAGAATAAGGTGGTTAAGAAACTTTATTGATATGAAAATATCGAGGAGTTAAAGCTCATCCAGGGTGATGAATTCTACAAGGAGAGTTCTGACGAAGATGAGGACGATGACGATAATAAGTTATCATCTCTTGAGAAGGAAGTGAAAATACTTAAATATCAAAGAGAAAAAGGTGCATTAGAATGAGCATTGGAAAAATTTAAAACCGCACACCCTTGATTGGTTAAAGATGACACTGCTTTGGAAAAAATAAAAACAGAACTGGAATACATTTCAGAAAGTTTACCCGCAGAAGATAGAGTGAAGAGAGCTGCTAAAATAGCACTATGAAACACTATATCAGATACGGATGCTGCTTACCTTGCTATGCAAGATGTAAGTATGTGAGGTACTTCTTCTAGTCAAAAAACCGAAGAAAAAGCGAAAGAGAATGATGATGTAAATGATATATTTTCTTGAGTGCTGAAGGCTAAAAAACAAAAAGAAGAATACCTAAAGAAAATGAGATAGGAAATATTTTCCTTTTCAATAAAAATATTTTAATAACTAAAAAATAACAAAAATGGCTGGAAAATTAAGAAAAGTATGAGCTGTTATTGGTAGTGAAGGTAAAATTGGTTCTAACTCACTTGCTGTTGTAGGATGAGACCTAGTATCAATAAACGCTACTTGATTTGTAGCTAAGTCTACAATCGCTGCTACAACTCCTGTTATAGAATGAGTTGTACTTGGTGAAAAAACTTTTGCTTCAGATAATGAAACAGTTGCTCAAGCTACATTAGACTATGCTGTAAAATCAGACGAAATGAGAGTTGAACTACCAACTGTAACTGATTTAACACAAGCACATATCAATGATAAATTTGATATAAATGCTTCACAACAAGTTGTATTAACAGCTGCTTGAACACAAGTTCAATTAGTTGAAATAGTTAGCACTAGAGTGGGTTCTTTCAAACTACTATAATTCTTGAAAGATTTTTATATTATAATTAAATAAACAATGGCAGTATTTACAAACACTGGTCTATTGACTACTTCAGAAGGTTTTAAACTTATAAGAAGTAATATAGAAAAGATTGTTGATGAATTAGACTTAGACCCAACACTTGATGGTGTTGCTGAGGCACTATGATTCGTGAACACTCCTGTAACTAGACCAGACTGAAAAATTACATCACTTAAAGGTGTTCTTGACTTAGAAGAAATTAATGAACTAGATGAACTTCCTTTACTAAGTGATGAAGAATGACCTGAAAAAGGGTATGAATTAAAAAGGTTTGGTGGAAAATTTGCTTTCTCTAAAGCTGTAATGAAATGGTTAGATAAAGCTCAATCAGATTCTACTATACCTGGAGATGTTAAAATGGAAATAAGTAAAATGGCTAACCAATTTACAAGACTTTCAGCTAGAGCTAGAAAATCTAGAAACTTCTTAGCAACTAAATTGTTAACAGAAGGTTTCACTTCTTCTGCTGCTTTCTGACCTTGAAGTGCCACTCCTTACGGACAACCATTATTCTCTGCTTCTCATCCAATAGGAACAACTGGTGCTACACAATCTAATTTAGAAACTGGTGCATTAACTCAAGTTAAACTTGAAGCTGCATTAACTAAATTAAGAAATATGAAAGATGGTAATGGAACTAAAGTTGGTTTCGCTGCTTCTTCATATACATTAATAGTTTCTCCAGCTGGTGAAGCAAATGCTAGAAAAATCTTAAACGATGGTAGTAAATTTGCTGCTCAAGTTGATGACACAGCTGTTAATAACGATGTTACTCTTTCTATCTTCCAATGGGATGGTTTCAGAATTAATTTAATGGTATTACCAACTTTAGGACAACCTTCTAAATCTGGTACTGTATGAACTGATACAATGTGGTTCGTATTAAATCATGAACTTGCTGCTGAATTAGAAGCATTTAGATTTATACCATTATATGAAGCTGAAATAGATTCATATAGAGATGATAGTTCAAAAGTAAGTTACATCGATATAGATGCTTCATTTACTGTTGACCACTACAATCCGGAATGTATCGTTGGGTCTTTGGGAGTCTAGTTTAAGCCATTTCTAACTAAATAATTATGCCAAAAAGATTAAAAGTAGACCAGTGAGATAGGTTTTGAAAATTAACTATTATTAGAGAATTAGATAAACATATCTATCCTAGTTGAAAAACTAGAAGAATTTTTAAATGTATATGTGATTGTTGAACTTTTAAGGAAACAACATTAAATCATTTAAGAAGCTGAGCTACTAAATCTTGTGGCTGTATACATACAGATTATTTAAAAATTAGAGTCGGCGAACAACATCCTAATTACAAATGATGAATGGAATTAAAATCTAAAATCAGAAGTAGTGATTTATATAAAAAATGGAGAAGTGAATGTTATGAAAGAGATAATTATACTTGTCAAATAAGTTGACAAAAGTGATGAGATTTAGTAGTACATCATTTAAATCCGTTTGCATTATTGGTAGATGAATATTGAGAAGATAATTTAGTTTTATTTGATTTAAATAATTGAATAACTATAACTAAAGAATTACATAATCAATTTCATAAACAATACTGACAGACATGATTTACTAAAGAAGATTTTTTAGAATTTAAAGAAGTTATCGTTGGTTCACTAGGTGTATAATCAATTTCTAACGGAATTAATTAGTATATCGGGCGAGGGAGCTAGTCTTCCTCTCCTAAATTTATTAATTAATATTAGTATATGAGTTATCAAAAACAACTAATTAAACAAGCTTTAATGCAAACTAGAAAAACTAATGATTCGGCGAGAATAGAAGAGGCTAAGAAAGCTATATGAAATAGTAATCTTAGAGAAGTTAAGGGAATTTGAGAAGCTACATTAGCTAAGCTTAATGAATTCTGAATAAAGACAAAAGAACAACTAAAGAGTTTATGAGAAGATGGACTTAAAGAGGTTAAACTCAATCCACTTTCTTTTAAGAGTGTTATTAATTTTTTAAGACAATAATAATATGCCTTTAAATAATATTAAAAATTACAGACTTGAAGACTGAGATAAGCTAGATAAGCTTCCAGTTATGACACTCACAGGTAAGGCTTGATTTTGATTATGAGTGAATGTATGAGAAACAGCTTTTGAGTTTATACCACTTACATGAAGTGGTGATATGACAAGAGCTGTATACGACCCTAATACTAAAAATGCAGATGCTTTTGATAGTTCAAATCACACATATGATAATACAATAAGTTGATTAACATCTACTAATACTAAAGAGGCAATAGATGAGGTTGCAGCTTCATGAACTCCTGCGGCGAGTGCAGTAACTTTCGACCCATCAACTTCTTGATTAACTAAAACTAATGTACAAGACCAGCTTGTTGAAATGTCTTTTAAATATCAAGACACAACAGTTGATGTAAACCCTGTCTTGCCATGGATAACATATCATGTAGATGCAGCAGCATGAGATATAACTATGACCCTTCCAGATGTAACAGCAGCAAATGATAATGCTGTATATAAGATATTTATGGAAGGTAATACTAATAATGTTATTATTACAACAGCTAGTTGAACAGATTTAATATGAAGTGCAACATCACAAACAATAGTAAATATCAATAAATGAATTACTTTACAGGCAGATAATACATCTGGTAAATATCATATTATACAAGACTCAAGACCTTCAGCTGTATCAAGTTCTATTACTTATCTATGACTTACAGAATCTAGTTGAATAAGTACATATAATCTATTAGCTACATCAACAGATGACCCTAACTATTCTGTAACACCAACAGACCAAACAACATGAGCTATTACATGAGCAGCACAATTAGTATGATGATGGATAAGTCAA
>JGI10211J14876_10001444_pt1 | contig 10414 bp, 25 predicted proteins | sample Etolagsediment_FD_14876 | JGI IMG/M metagenome (IMG submission 14876)
CCCCACCTGCCAGTCGCTCGGCCAGGCCAGCTCGGAAGCGCTCCTGGTCAAGCTCGACTTGGGTGCGGGGGCGCCAGCGGCGTGGGCTGCCGTTCGGTTTGGCGAGGTAAGAGGGGGGGTGGTTGGGGTATGCGGGGTAGACGGCGGGCGGCGCAGCGTATCGGTTCACGGCGTCGGCGGTGCGCTGCGCTTCCTCACCAGTTAGTTCGGGGGGGATCTGTAGAACCTGTTCAGTAGTCATGCCTCTCCTTTCGTTTCGGTGGGTGCCGCCTGGCGCACCAGGTCTGCAATCTCCGGTGTCCAGCCCACCGCCTCCCGCAGGGAGGCGAGCAGGCGGTCGGACGGGATGTCCTTCCCATTCTCGATCCCGCACAGGTACTGCGGGGTGATCCCCACCTGTGCGGCCACGTCCTTCTGGCTCAGCCCGTGGATGGCACGGGCTGTCTTCAGTTCTCGTCCGATAGCGTTTTCAGTCATTGTGATCCTCCTCCTCCTTTCAGATGATTTGGACGCGCCCCGGCTGTTGACGGCAGCCGGGGCTGATTGGTTTAGTCTGCTTGGCCGTAGCCGGTCGCGTAGCGTGCATCCATGAGTTCTCTGTATGCTGCGTTAACTTGCTGCTCCAGGCGCAGGTAGTCGGCGTCGCTGTTTTCGATGTCGGGATCTATGCGCTGTCGGGCTTGTTCTCGTTGCTCAACGAGAGTATCGAATCTCTGTTTTAGCTGCTTGACGGTTGCCATGTGGCTCCTTTCTGTTTTATTCTGAACTAATTATACCACAGAATCTTAATTTTGTCAAGGGTTTTTTGACATAAATAACCTTAAAATATTCGGCGGCGTGCGGTTGACATATCAGCCAATCGGTAGTATAATAGGCGCAACAGATGTACGGAGAGGGGGCGTCATGCTGGAAGCGATCGGGCTTTTTGTTCGGGACGTTATTCTATGGATCAAGCGGCGGTGGGGATGGCTCTCTTGGCCCATCCTTGGCCAGGGGGATGACCCGTTGGTTGACCCCGCCTCTACCTGGAAGGTGAACATCGCAGAGCGGCTGAGCGCCTGTGACAACCGTCCTGGGCTGAAGAAACTGTATATCACGGTGTTGGACGAGAAGGGCGTGCCTCTGAGCGGTGTCAAGGCACGCTTTGGCGTTATACCGTCCCAGGGTAGGGCCTACGACCACCCTGACACTTGGGGATTGACTGACGAACGGGGCTACGTGGAATGGGACCACCGCGGCGTGCCTACTCGGTACATGCTGTGGATAGAGGACGACGAGATCCCCCTCGTTGAGAACATCCGCACCGACCTGGGGTATGAGTACTGTGAGGGCTGGCGTCCTGTGAACAGGCCAGGTGTCTACTCCTACGAGTTCGAGATCCAACGGAAGGGTGAGGGGGAGCAATACCAGCCCCCCATCGCCTCTGACGTGCAGATCGAGGTGGTAGACACGGAAGAGGACGAGGACTATGCTGATGTGGCCATCACCTGCAGGACGGATAGGGTATGCCAGGTGCAGGCCAGGTGGGGCATCGTCTCCGAGGGGGTCGGGCCAGGCGACGACTTGCAAGAGGTCTGCGATCCGTTCTCTGACGGCGGATTCCGCAGCGGGATCATCGGGCCAGGCACGGAGCACGTTATCAGCCTCGGCGACATCTGGTATGCGCGTGAGACGCCGATCAAGTACTGCCTGACGATTGTGGCGTGGGAGCCGCAGTACCGCAATATCCCGCAGTGCTACGGCATAAGTCCCACTGTCCGCTTCACCGTACCGAGATCGGAGCGTGTCGAAGGTTGAGGACACCCTCTTGTCCGTTTTGGTTGCCGTTCTCTGCCTGGCTGTACTGGTGGCAGGGCAAGCGGCGTTAGAGGCCCTGAGTGTGTGGGGCTGGTGAGTAATATTATCTGAGGAGGTAGCATGGAAGCAGCGATTTTCTTGGCATTGGTCAACGAGCGAGTGATCACCTATTTCATTACCCCTATCTTTGAGAAGCTCTGGCCTGATCGGAAGTGGTTACTGCTGTACATCTCGGCCATTACAGGCGGGCTGCTGTCGTTTGCGGCGGGTATTGATCTGATGGCGGGCGCGGGCATTGAGTTAGCTCATCCCGTGAACCTCATCGTTTCCGCCATCTTGGTCGGCGGCGGGTCGAACCTGTTGCACGACGTGTTCTACACAGAATAGCTTTCATCACCCGCGCTGTTTGGGCTGGCGGCGCGGGGTTTTTCCTCCTTGGGGTGCGGCTCAGGGCTTTCTCTCCTTTCACCTGGGCTGCGCCTCAAGGCAGAAAGGCATCGGAGTTATCAATGGATTTTCCTATGGAATTAGCAAAGCTCGGTGGGGCACTGGGCGTCGTTGCGGGCATCGTTTATATCGTTCTCAAACTCTTAGACAAAGTGCTAGACAAGCAGTCGGCGAGATTTGAGTTAATCTTGCAGAAGTACGGCAACCTGCAAGACCACGTGATTGACAAGCTCGTCGGGGTGATCGAGGGCAACACAAAAGCAATGGCCGAGATCAAGGGTGCGGTTGACGAGGTCAGGCGCGTGATGAGCGTTATCGAGGAGCGGCTGAATTCAGGCGACCGTCACTTCGACGAGTTAGACAAGGTTGTCTCGGAATTTAAGCACCGACAGAGGGAAGACGAATGACGCTGGAAGAGATGATCCTGGCGAACCTGCTTCTCGGCTGGCTGCCAGAGCCGGTGGATAAGATTGAGCGCTGGCTATGGCTGGCAGAACAGGTGATGCAATTATGACGCCATTCGAGGTGAAAGTTCTGCAATTCATGGCGCTGCGCGACGCACCTGTATCCTGGTCCGAGCTACGCGACCAGTTCTCGGTGTCGGAGGGCGCGTTGACGGTGGTTGTCAACTCGCTGAAGCGGAAGCTGATGATTAGGCAAGACGGCACGGCCTATGCGCTGACCAGTCTTGCTGGTGAAGCGCTGAAGCCAAGACCGCATCGGGGCGCCTTTGAGGGCAGGGCGACGTGGTAAGCGGTTAGCTGAGTGGGACAATACAGAGGCGGGGGCATGATCTCCCCCGCCTTTCGCTTACACAGTGCCACCCAGTGCTGTGGCCAGGCCGGCATTCATGCGTGCAAGAGCCTGATAGCTGTACAACCTGGCCTTGACGACTTCGATGGTTACGTCGAATTGCGTGAGTGTGTTCTCGGCCACGTCTATCGTCGTAGCCAGCTTGTGGGCGTCAGGGTCGTTGGCTCTGAACTCGGCCAGCAGCACGGTCGTCTGGTGTGCCCTGGCCTCTGCGTTCTTGCCATTGATCTTGCCCTCCTTGTGGGTCTCGGAGAGCACCACCGCAGACTCAGCGGCTTTCAGCTCCTCCTGGGCCTGCTGGAGATCGTTCTTGGCCCGTCTGCGCCGATCAAGGTCGGCAGCGAGATTCACCAGGTCGCGCTCGAAGCTGCGCTTGACCTCGGTGTAGTCCCCGTAGAGACTGACAAGCATTTCCTCTCTAGTCATTCCTTCCTCACCTCCTTCCATTACCTCTCTTCCAGATAAAGAACTCGCAGGCCTGTGGCTGGTTGGCTTGGCTCACGCGAGTTCGTATGCCTCTGAGATAAGCCTTACCTGGCTCACACCTGCCAAGTTGAGATAAACGATGTCTCTTGCCCTGGCTGAAGCCTCGTCGTAGCTATCGAACCATTGTGCTTTCTTGGGATCTTTAACGAGGTGCTTCTTACCAGAGAAATAGACATCATCGCTAAATATGAGCACTTTCCACTTCATAGCGCATCCCTCCTTTCAGATAAAGAACTCGCAGACATCTTGAAGCTCAGGTGGCAGGTCCTCGTCCAGGGCCAGAGCCATCATATCGGCCATTTCGGCCTCCATGGCAGACTCGGCCTCTTCTGCTGCCTGGTCGGCGGGTGGCTCCTCAGCTTCTTGGTCATCGGCTCCCACGTGCCGTATCAGTGCCAGGCATGCGTCAAGTGGGATCCACTGGTGGTAGTGCTTCATGAGCCATTCTTGCGCTCGTGCTGCTTTATCAATGTCTTCCATCGGTAATACCTCCTCTCTCGATATACTGGGGCAGGGACATTATATCATCCCTGCCCTGGCTTGTACAGTTGGAAACTCCGCAGTCTGGAGCGCTGGCTTGTGGCCATAGACCCTCTCCCTGAACTGGAGATAGGTCTCGGCGTCCTGGTCCCAGTCACAGCAACACGGGTACTGGTGGCACCTAGGGCAGGCCAGTTCCTCGAGCGCCTTGCCGAACGTCTTGGGCTTGGGCGCCGGCCTCTCCTTGATGTTGTGTGTGATGCGGTGGCGCACAAAGGCTGCTGGTGATCTAATAGAGGGAGAGGTAGTTGCCAGCTCCACCAGGGCCTCCACGTCGTCCTCTGTCCAGCCGTGCGTCTTGCAGACGTAGGCCAGGTAGCGGGCGGCGTGCTCTGGCAGGCCAGCCTGTACGATGGTCTCTTCCACGCTGCACATGTGTTCCTCCTTTCTCAGGCCTCGCCGAGCAGCAGTGCCATACGCTGGCGGAGCTGCTCGTACAAGTCGTTGTGGGCCTGTTCGACGTTGGCTCCGGGCACAACGTCGGCTGTAGCGGCCAGTTCGACGGTGCGCCAGCCGTGGCCGGCGTATTCTCTTGACGCTTTCAGAGTTGCCCCGATCTCTCTGACCTGGTAGCCTAGCTTTTGGCCTACAATCTGACCATTCACTTTGTCCCTCCTTTCCTTGCTTTCTCTCCTTGCTCTATGGCGATAGCCACCTTTTCCACGGGCTGGGAGCCTAGATAATCACGGTGGCCCTGCCACGACCTGTCACACTGGCGTAGGTATGGGCCAGCGGGACTGGTTTACCTCCGACGTAGTAGTGGGCATCCTCACCGATGACGTATTCGCTCCCCATGCCCATAAACGAGACGATGTCACCGCTGACACAGAACTCGTCTTCCTCCCGATCGCACCCCATAATCTTCAGGAAGTTAAACAGTTGGTCGGCTGTGCAAATTACACCTTGGTTGGCTGGCATAACAGACTCCTTTCTTGGCTCTCTGGCCGTCTCTGATAGTGCTATCGTATTCCCTCTCGATTACGTCTTGAAGCGTGCGCCGGTCTTCCTGCCACGGGGCTTAGGCATGAGATCGTCCCTCCCTAGGTAAGACGCTATCTTCTGCCGAATATTTCTGGAATACTCCTCTATCTCGAAGCGGGTGTAAACGCTGTACTTCTTAAGCTCCGTTAGGGTGAATCCTGCCGCTTTCGCCCTGGCTATCTCCAGCTCGTCGTCGGTCAGCAAGTTCTTGATGTCATCCAGCATGATGTGGCTGAGCACCTGGCTCTCTGTATCGGAGTATGGATCTGGCAGTGCCCCGCCGAGGGTGGTGTCTCCTGACATCCCGTGACCCTGAAGCGGGGCATCGAGGCTCTTAATGTCATAGACTTTCGGCCGTCGGTGACGTGGCCATATCCTTCCATCAACGGAGTAGCCAGAGCGTGCGTACGCTCCCATGGACCGTCTGCTTTCATTGAGGCAGTAGTCTACTCGTGGCTCGCATGCCGTGGCCTTTTTCCAGGCAGCGATCCTGCCTTCCTGGGCCAGGTCATCAATCTCGGCATAGTCGCCGTGCTCCGAGCCGATCTTCCAGGCCTGATTGCGGATCTTCTTCTCAATCTCTTCGGTGACGCCGTAGCCTTCCGGGTCAACGTAGCCACGCGGCTTGTCAGGCTTGCCCGAATCCGTCTTCTGTGCTATACTACCTGTGCCCATGATTCCTCTCCTTTCCTGATGGTTATGGGCGTTGGCCCACCGGTGTCGAAAGCACTGGTGGGCCTTTTCTATGTCCCCCGTCAAGACTCAGGCACGAGCGGGGGCTAGTGGTTAGTCCTCGTGGGGCAACATGATCGTGATGACTGGCTCGTGATCGTCGCCAGGGCCACAGACAGCCTTGAGGGTAAGATACCGCAGTCGGTGGCCATTCTCGTTTCTGTCCATGATGACCTTGTAGCGGATTTCCTGACCGCCATGGCGAGCGGCCAGGTGGCGCAATGTATAGAGCGTATCCCACAAGCGGCCCTGGACCTCTTGGAGACCTTGGAGCTTGAGTGGTACAGCCTCGATGGTAGCCCAGGCTGCCTGAGTGAGAGCCACGGGCCAGAGAAAGCCGGCCTCTTGTGCCACTTCGGACACATCCACTAAGACGCCGTCCTCAATGGCCTGTGCTCGGCTGTAGGAGTAAATCAGATCGTCTTTGGTGAACATTGCTGTGCCTCTTTCTGCAATGGGTATCCTGCGAAGGGCTTGAGGCCGAGTTCGGTGTAGATCTGATGGGCCTCAGCTTGTGGTATAGGTGAATTGTGACCGCTGAGTATGTCCCACAACTGCCAGGGTGTCAGGCGGCCGAGCGTCCACAGTTCTTTGACCACAATGCAGCGGGTCGGTATGGTGATGAGCGAAAGCCACCACCACCAGTCTCGGTCTTTCATCGTGATTCACCTCCCGTGCAGTCCACGATACGGGCCAGGTTTTCAATAGCCGACTCTAGCGGTTCGCCCTCGAAGTAGGTGTCGTAGACCTCGATGATGCGCCTGGCGTGGCGATGTAGCTCCTCGATGCCCTGGACCAATGCATCTGTTTCGTCTTTGTCAAGACCGTAGGCGCCTCCGTTGGCTGCTATCGTCTGCAACGTGGTGTAGACTTCGTAGAACTTGCCGTAATCGTTGGGGTTCATGGCTGTGCCTCCTTTTGCTTACTTGTTAGCGTGCGCGGCGTGAGGCGCGCTTGTGTGTCTTAATCGCATTCATGCTTCTTCCTTACGAACCAGAACTCCTGGCCCCCGTACTCCACGATGGCCAAGGCAAGGTCGTAGTAGTTCTCCCTACGCTTCTCGGCATTCCTCAATAGCTGATTGGCGTACTGGAGAAACTTGCCCAAGTGATCCAGGGCAAGCTGGTTGCCGGCCAGGGCCTGGCGTAGCTTAGCCAGGCCCTCCTGGGAGACACGCGCCTGGCGGTCGAGGGGAATACCCCTGGCCTGAATCTCGGCGTGTTGCATGGTTTTCATTTGTCTGTCTCCTCTCTTTGCAGGCTGTAAAGCGCACTGGTGCGCAGGCATAGGTCTTCACGCTCCTTGACGGCGGCTTCCTTGAACTCTCTGGAAACGTAGCTGTTCTCTCCGCCTGTCATGTAGAATGACTCTAGCACCTTGATCTGGGCTAAGATCTTGCGCAACATTGCCGCCCGCTGTTCTGGCTGGAGTACTCGGTAGTAGTCCTTGTACGCTTTGATCGTGGTCATTGCTCTAGCTCCTTCAGGTTTTCTAATCCTACTTAAACCCCAGCCCTCTCTCTTTGAGGCTAACGTACCGTTGCTGGCCGATGACCAGGTGGTCCAGGACGTCAATGTCCAGGAGTGTGCCGGCCTGGGTAATGAGTTCGGTTACCGCAACGTCCTCAGGTGAGGGGGTAGGGTCTCCGCTCGGATGGTTATGGACGACGATCACAGCGGCAGCGTTCTGGCGGATAGCTTCTCGGAACAGTTCACCGATGCGGACGACGGACGTATTCAGGCTGCCGACGTAGATGGTTGGGGTATCTATGACGTAGTTCTTGCTATCGAGGAGAACGAGCCGCATGTGTTCTTGTTCCAGTGCGCCCATCTCGGTCATCAGCAAGTTAGCCACGTCAGCGGGGGAGTGAACCTGCAGGCGTTCCTCAGGAGAGGCGATCAGCACTCGTCGTCCCAGCTCCATTGCGGCCTTGATCTGAGCGGCCTTAGCTGGCCCCAGGCCTTGCGTCTCTCGTAGCTCGTGGGCGTTAGCCCTGGCCAGGCCGAGCAAGCCGTGGTGCTTAGCCAACAGGGTAGAAGCTTGGTAGAGTGCGTTAGGTGTCTGGATGACCGCAGCGATGATCTCCATACTGGACAGCGCCCCAGCTCCGTACTTGTGCAGCCGATTGACTGGCCTCTCCTCTGCTGGCAGCTCTCGCACCATGACAGGCTTTGGTGTGGGCTGAACGGGATCGAGGAAGGTTTGCTGTCTCATTGTGCCATCACCTCCCTTACCACGTAGTCTGCCACGTTGTTCTCGTTGATGTTGTGGAAGTGGCACCACTCTGCGATCTCGTCTTCGGGGTCCTTGTCTGGGCTGAGCATGATCCAGGCATGGCCACCGCTTACGAACAGCAGTAGGATCTCCATTGTTGGTCTCCTTTCAGATCTAGCTTGGGCAAGCCCCGGCCGGGTGTGAGCCAGCCGGGGCTGCTTGGTCTGACGCTACACTATCTTAACAAGGTCGTACCTGTTGAGATAGCGGCTGACAACGACGGCCTCACGAGCTTCGAACTCCTCAGGCTCGTAGTACTCGTAGTACTCGTAGCTGCTCTGAGGCAGCTCGGAGCTTGCAGGCTCCGTCAGCCAGACCACGTCGCCGCTGACCTTCTTTGCCAGCTTCAGTGCGGTCGGGGACGGACAGGGGCGGCTCTGCCAGCCAGCCTTGCCATTGAAGTCCACCTCGAAGCCGGGGAACTCTTTGGCTGCTCTCTGAATGACATACTCGCGCTGGCAGTCGTAGCCAGCAGCGGTGGCGTCCTTCAAGTGTTGACTGCCGTGCTGCTCGATCCAGGCAGCCTTGTCCCACTTGGCCAGGTCTCTCTTGAGCTTCTTCCAGGCGTCCGAAGCCTCGTCGTTGACGTGTTTGAGCTCCTGCGGTGCATGGAAGACGTTCAGGCCATCAATGTCCTCCGCAGCGATTAAGGCGTCCAGCTTCGGCTGCCACTCGGCCCTGAGGGAAGCGATGCGTTCCTTTTCAGCTTTTTCCGCGGCCTTGTACCCTGCCACGTACTGAGCGGCGGTAGCAAGCTCGGCCAACACGCCCTCGCAGTACGCCACGACCTGCTTAACGGTTGGCTCCTGGTCGTACGTGATCTCACCGCTGCCGCTGCAATCCATTCCATTGCGATTCCTCAAGTGGAACTTTTCTGCGCTTGCCGTGCACCTGATCGACACGTCCAAGCTGTACCTATAGTCCAGGTACTCGATGATCGGCCTGCGCTGACTGGGTGTCAGTTCGGTCAGATCAATCCTGAACGTTCTTCTGGCCACTGGCTTCTGGCCAGTCTTGATGTACTCTTTGCGGACCGCCTCATCCGAGGCCGTCCACTGTACCTTGATTGTACTCATTGTCTAATCTCCTTGTGTTTTGCTCGCCATTACCTGATGGCGGCGATAGTGCTGCTACGTAGCGGCACGGCTGATAAGGCTTTCGGTTGCAGCAATCACCTCCTTGCGTTATGTCATTACTGAGCAGCTTGGATGACGGTCTCACTCAGCACGCCCTTATCTGCGAGTGGTATTAGGCGAAGCTCTGAGAACAGCTCGACCCATTCTCCGTCACGGCCCCGAAACTTAATCCGTACCGGGATAGTCCTCGGCACGGTGTCGCCATGGAACTCCTCCGTGGGATAGATGTAGGCTTCAGCACATCCTCTGCCGTAGTAAGTGCTGCGTAGAAGTGCCTCTGCGCTATCCTGTGCTTCCCATAGGCGACGACGATACTCCGCCCGTGGCGAAGGGTTGATCAAGAGGATGGTTGGAATCCTCCGTAACTCGTCTGGATTCCTGGTTACTTCGTAGTCCACGCGAACGACCACGCGGTCTCCGAAGTGTGCTTCCTTTGCCTGGGATGCGTGTACCATCTCCCCAGATCCGTCTTCCATCTGGAGATAGAGCCACGCATCTGCTTCCTTTCTCACCGTTCCGAATTTATACATCCGTCTCTCTCCCTCCTTTTTCTCTCCTCCTCTGCGAAGCTATGCTCGTAACGGGCACAGTCCTCAAAGGCTGCACCGAAACTGACTGCCCGGTGCCAGCGGAATGCAAGTGATTCTAGCACTGCGACGACAAACTGCTGAACAGACGGGGCACCATCGTCCTGGCAGCCGAGGATGATCGGTAGGGGAGTGTGGCTGCCATCTTTCCAGAGAGCGCAGACGTAGTAGGGCTGGTCTGGAAAGTCCAGCCATTGGGACTCCGACTTGTAGTTCCCATACTCGTCCCTGACCCATCCAACACGCTCTGGCACATATAGCCATGGGCCATCAAACTGATATTGAAGACCATCGTACCCTGAAGCGACACCCCGTAGCAGCTTCAGGGAATATTTGAGGTCAGTTCTGAGCACTGCGATTCTCTCTCTTATGTTCATTGTTCTCTCCTTTCATCTACAGGGAACAAGCGAAATTGCACGATCGCTACTTTCCAGCCGTCATGTTCTGCCGAAATCTTATCCTCGATTGCTGCGATGTCATCCAGGGAGACGATCTCAGAGTCTCTCTGCACGTTGCCCCTTCCAAAACCAAGGAGATTCTCGGCTTGCCAAGCGTAAGACACAAAGTAGTTGTACATTTTACCTCTCCTTTCTAGGTGTATGTTATGTCAATTCGTGCCGC
>JGI10211J14876_10001446_pt1 | contig 10408 bp, 9 predicted proteins | sample Etolagsediment_FD_14876 | JGI IMG/M metagenome (IMG submission 14876)
ACCCCTAAATTACCTTTGCCCAATTCTTTATAGGCTGAGCTTTCCAGTATCTTTAAAGGACTGACCTTTAAAAAATCTTTCATGCTTCCCCCCTCTTTGGTTTTTATAACCGTTTGTTAATATCAGGGGCTGGGGATGTCCGCCTTAGGCGGATTGCACCAGCCCAATCATAAAAATGGTGCTGAACGGCTATGATTTTTTATTATATCTTAATTTTAACTCCTCTTCTACTGATACAGGCACCTTTGAATATCTCGAAAACTCCATAGCAAATTCTGCCTTTCCTTGACTCATTGATCTCAAGGTCGTAGCATATCCAAACATCTCCGCCAGAGGAACCTCTGCCTCAACGGTTGTAAATACCCCATCTTCTGCTGAGCTCATAATTAATCCCCTGCGCTGATTGATTGAAGACATGATATTCCCCTGGAATTCAGATGGACCCTCTACAGTTACTCTCATAATCGGCTCCAGTATCACAGGCTTGGCTTTAACATAGGCCTGTTTAAAGGCACCTATGGCAGCTTGAATAAATGCTCTTTCGGAAGAATCAACTGCATGATGTTGTCCATCATTAACCGTAATTTTTATCCTAAGGACTGGATATCCTATCAAAAGACCCTTTTTAAGGCAGGATCTAAAGCCCTTATCAACTGCAGGAATAAATTCAGTAGGGATGACGCCTCCTTTCACCGCACTTATAAATTCATACGTACCTTCTTTTAAGGGTTCCATAAATCCGGCAACCCGGCCATATTGGCCTGCTCCACCGGTCTGCTTTTTATGAAAATAATTAAACTCCACCCGCCGTGAGATGGTCTCTCTATAGGCTACCTGGGGGATCCCTGTATCCACCTCAGCCCCAAATTCTCTTTTCATTCTTTCCACATATATCTCAAGATGTAATTCTCCCATCCCGGAGATAATAGTTTGGCCGGACTCTTTGTCTACCCGAGACTGAAATGTGGGGTCTTCCTTAATAAATCGGCCCAAAGCTTTCGCCATATTGGTATTAGATTTATTATCTTTTGGTGATACAGTCAGGGAAATCACCGGTTCCGGAACAAAGATTGAAGTCATCGTATAGTTTAAGGTACCATCAGTAAAGGTATCCCCCGAAAAACAGTCAACCCCGAAAAGGGCAATAATGTCTCCTGCACCAGCCCTTGGGATATCCTCCATTTCATCGGCATGCATACGGATGAGCCTTCCTACTTTGATTTTTTTCCTTGTTCTCGTATTTATCAGATCATCACCTTTTTTAACGGAACCCTGATAGATCCTGAGATAGGTGAGTTGTCCATATGGGGTTATCTCCAATTTGAATGCCAAGCTCACTAAGGATTCATTAGGGTCCGTAGAAATTGATACTTCTTTTTCTCCCTGATCCATATCCAATGCACTGTTTTCTACCTCTGCCGGCGAAGGGAGATAATTTGTAACAGCATCGAGCAGAGGCTGAACCCCGATATTTTTATATGCTGATCCAACAAAAACAGGTGTCAGCTGTCTCGAAAGTGTGCCTTTCCTTACTGCATTAATGATCAATTTTTCATTAACTCTATCTTCGAAAATCGCCTCCATCAAGTCATCTGAAAACATGGAAACAGCCTCCAGCAACTTCTCTCTTTGTGAGGTGGCTTCTTCAAGGAAGGTAGATGGAATCTCTCCTGCTTTAAGGTTTTCACCAAACGGTCCTTCAAAATAGATAGCCTTCATGGAAACCAGATCTATCACACCAGAAAAATTTCCCTCCAGTCCTATAGGTATCTGCATAAGCACAGGATTATGATTCAGCTTTTCCCTAAGCTGATCTACTACTCGATACGGGTTGGCACCCGCTCTATCACATTTATTGATAAAAGCCACTCTCGGCACTTTATACCTATTCATTTGCCGGTCAACGGTAATTGACTGGGATTGCACGCCTCCAACCGCGCACAGTACAAATATGGAACTATCAAGAACACTGAGGGCACGCTCAACCTCAATGGTAAAATCCACATGACCAGGTGTATCTATAATATTAATCTTATACCCCTTCCATTCACAGTACGTGGCTGCAGAGGAGATAGTAATGCCCCTCTCTTTTTCCAGCTCCATAGAATCCATTGTGGCACCAACCCCATCTTTTCCCTTTACCTCATGGACAGTGAATATCCTTTTCGTATAGTAAAGTATTCTTTCTGTCAGGGTGGTCTTACCTGAATCAATATGGGCACTGATACCTATGTTTCTTAAGTATTGAATATCATCATCCATCAACAGCTCCTTTTGTAAGTAACACAGCCCTTTAACTTGAGTTTAACACCTCAACAGGGCTCGCTCAAATGAAAGCCATGTTACATACTACCAATAGAGGAATATAGCAAGGAAGAATTTCTTTAAATTGTAATAGAAAAAGAGTTAATAAAGAAAGGTTTTTTCACTCATCAGTTTTTATTAGATCTGAATTTCACTAAAAACCCTATCCTCCCATTGACAGCAAAGAGCAAGGGTGTTATGTTGTTATTAAAATAAAAGCCTTCTTATTCAATTAAAGGAGAGGATTATGGATGAGAAAAAAAGAGGTCCTGAAGCTGATAAATATCAAGATTTTTTAGATGACCTCAGTCACTTTTCTGCAAAAGATGAAGAAAAATACCTTGCGGATAGCACTGGTAAAGTTACTTCTGAAGGTGAGATTATTTTAAAGGTTGGTGAAACTGTCAAAGAGATTAGAGAAAAAAAAGGTTTGAGCTTGAAAGATATTTCCCAGAGAACAGGATTACAACCTGAGTTTTTACTGGAGATAGAAAATGGGAACATATCTCCACCCTTGGGTTCCATTATCAAGCTGGCAAAGGCACTTGAGATGAAAATGGGCTATTTTATATCAGGCGCTGAAGATCTCCCCTATACAATTGTACGAAAAAATGACCGAAAGCTTATCTCCAGATATGACTCCAAAAAAAGCCAAACATATGGGTATGAATTTATATCCCTGGCTCCTCACAAAAAAGACCGGCACATGGAACCTTTTCTGGTAACACTGGAGCCATCTCATGCGGAAGAACGTTCATCTCATGATGGTCAGGAATTTATCTTTGTTCTTGAAGGAACAATGGAGGTTCACCTGGGAGAGGAGAAGCATCTTCTCGAACCAGGTGATGCGATTTACTACGATTCGACTGTTTCACATTTGGTAAAATGCCATGGCGAAAAAAAGACAAAGATATTAGCTGTGCTCTATACTGAATAAGAAAGAAATGTAATAGTTAGGCCACAAAGACACTAAGACACCAAGATTATTATATAATTCTTCAAATATCATTTTTAACAAAAGACATAATCATTTCTTCATGCCTTTGTGACTTCGTGGCTGAACTTATACGAAATTTTTTATTGGTGGTAAAATGATTGCATTTGACCTAACGTGTTCTAATGGACATAGCTTTGAAGGCTGGTTCAAAGACCTCGAGTCATTTAACGAGCAAAACTCCAAGGGAATGNTCACATGCCCCTTTTGCAAAAATACAAATATAAGCAGGGTATTCTCTCCGGTAGCCATCAAAAGNAGCCAAGGAGAAGANAAACAAAGAGAGGTTGAGCCTGACTATAAGAAACTCGCTACGGGAGTAATGGAGTATATAAAAAATAATTTTGACGATGTAGGAACCGATTTCGCAAAGGAGGCCCTGAAGATGCATTATGGCGTAGCAGAAAAGAGGAATATAAGGGGATCTGCTACAGGAGGAGAAGAGGAAATTCTAAAAGAGGAGGGAATAAAATTTATCAAGATCCCTCCTATCAAAACTCAAGATGATGACAGTTGAGTATCTCTGGATTTCTACAACTCCTTAAAATTACATTATCTTGATAGTATAGAAATCCCATTTTTTAGACAGGATAGACAGGATTTTTAGGATATAAAGAAAATAAGAAAATATTGTTAATCGTGCCTGTCGAGAGCCGTTCGGCCTTGAGCTCACGGCCGAAAGGCCTCTAGGTCGAACGAGTAATCCTGTCAAAAAAGTTCCGCCGAAGGCGGCTAAGTTTATGCATTCAAGTCTATTCCATTATTCCAATTGCGGAGCAGAGCGGAGATAGTTATTATTTTGCTATGGGCATGATTGATGTAACCGGTAAAAAGATTCTATTGAGAGAGGCGGTTGCTTCAGGGAGAGTAATCCTCTTATCCGAAACAATAAAGAAGATAAAGGAAAATCAGGTTAAAAAAGGGGACCCTCTCTTGGTTGCTGAAATAGCGGCCATGAGAGCGGCCAAAGAGACATACCTCTTGATTCCCCATTGTCATCAGATCCCATTAAATACAGTTGAGTTGAATTTTTCTATTGGAAAAGATTTTATTGAAGCCAACTGTCTGGTAAAGGCTGAGGCTATGACAGGTGTAGAAATGGAGGCCTTAGTAGGCGCCTCAATAGCACTAGCTACTATATGGGATATGGTTAAATACCTTGAGAAAGATAAAAACGGTCAATATCCATCAACTAGGATTTCCGATATCAGGGTCCTGAAAAAGGTCAAAAAACCCATATCCAAAGGATGATGTTAAAAGAAAATGATGGTTACAAGAATAAAGACAGGAACTAAAAAAACAATAGAGTACTTTAACATATACCCAAAGAAACTTGGCATGGGTGTGCCTGCTTCTTCCGCAATGGATCTCACCATAAAATTAGGCGCATTTCCAATATAGGTATTGGCCCCAAAGAAAACAGCGCCTGCAGAAATAGCCATCAGAAATATAGGATTTTCAGCGATTAACTTAGAAACTGCTGTTGACTCAGGTACACCTGCGTAAAATTTGCCCAGCGCACTTGTGAAAAAGGTTAAATAGGTGGGAGCATTATCCAGGAAACTTGAAAGGATCCCTGTAATCCAGAAATAATGATAGGGTTCTTTCACAGCACCAATTAGAAAGCCAAGCGCGCCTTTAGTTCCTGCCAGAAGGAGAAGGAGACATGGAGTCATTGTTACAAATATCCCGGCAAATAGATAGGCTACCTCTTGGATAGGAAACCATGTAAACTCATTGTCTTCCCGTATCTTAGAAGAGGTAAATATCAGCGAAAGAATGCCCATGAGGATAATAAAACCATCCCTCGCCCATTCTTGAATACTTCTATGTATACCGAAAGTATTTACCTCTCCCCAATCTACCAATCCACTAAGTATAACGGAGCCGACAACTCCGGCTAAAAATATAAAATTATAACTACCAACTAACCTTATTGGCTCTTTTTCTCCTTCATCTATTTGGGTCTTAACACCTTCTTTTCTGTAATAATAGGTGTCAAGGGCGAAATAGATAGCCAATAAGATAAAAGCAGTAAATAGCATATGAGGCAAGATGGCAAATGTCCAGAAAAAGGGAACACCATGCAGGAATCCCAGGAAAAGCGGGGGATCACCCACTGGTGTCAGTGACCCACCAATATTGGCCACAAGAAATATGAAAAAGACCACCATGAAGGCCCTGTTTTTTCGATAATTATTGGCCCGTAAAAATGGCCTTATGAGTAGCATGGCCGCTCCGGTTGTTCCCATCCATGAGGCTAAAGCGGTTCCTATGATAATCATAATGGTATTTACCTTGGGTGTTCCCACCAAACTCCCCTTTAGCAAAATGCCGCCAGAGATAGTAAAAAGACCCCAGAGGAGTATAATAAAGGGGACGTAATCTGCTAATATAATATGAAGGAAACTGTGAAGGGCCGCTCCCTTATAAGCAATTAAAAGGGGGACGGCTATGGCAATAGCCCAAAAGGCTGAGACCTTTCCAAAATGATGGTGCCAGAATTCCGGGGAAAAAAGAGGGAATAAGGCAATTGAAAGCAAGATCCCAATAAATGGAATGGTGCTATAAAGAGAGAGAATCTCACCTAAGTTGATGTGCTCGTGGGCCCCTTGATGAGAATTTTCTGCTGCAAACGCTGGAAAAGAAAAAGCAATAAAAACTATTAAAAATAAAAATAGAATCAAACCTTTATTTCTCATTTATGTGCCTCATAAATGAATTAACAATTTTCTATGTAAACAATCCCTGCTTTGTCAAATATTCTTAAATAATCACGCTAAACAATGCTAATGCATCAAATGCTACTCTTTTCCTTTAGGTCGGTGGAAGTATAGGCATGAGGAAATCCTTAGTCAAGAAGAAATTACCTTTTTTATCTTTATTTAAAGGGGACAAATATGAAGGTGAAAAATCGAATAGATTTCTTTTAGTCTCTATGTTATAGAAAGTAAAAAGTAGGAGGTGTAAGGATGAGAAAAGTAAAGAGGAATAGAGTTTTGATGGGAGTTGTTTTACATATGTTTGTTTTTATCTTTATCTCTGGATGTGCTACACAAACCTTGTCCGAAAAAGCAACCCCTCTTGAAGAATCCCAACAATCAAAAGAAAGTAAAGAAGCAGCAATCTCTCTTTATTATGATTTTAAGGATGTGCCGGTTCCAAATGAACTTAGGCTTCAAAAGGAAAAATCCTTTGTTTTTCAAACAACCGAATTTACAGCTGGAATTCTTACTTTTTCAGGGAAGGTAAAATCAGATTCTCTCATCAGCTATTTTATCAACAAAATGCCTGATGATGGTTGGCGTTTCCTAAGCTCTTTTAAATCGCCAAAGAACATATTATTTTTTCAGAAGGAAAACCGATTTTGTATTATAATTATAATCAGCAAAGCCTTTACTACTGGTTTAGAAATTTTAATTACGCCAAGTTTTCAAAGTGGCTCTTAAGCAAACTTGACTGCGTTATCCCTTATGATTATGGGTGAAGACTTTAGGTGTCTATATAAGCTAAGATCGTAACATTTATGTCAAGTTTTAAAAGGAGCATGGGTATCTGTTTTCAGGTATGAAGAAGCAGATACGTGTAAGCCAGCTAATGGCACAGGTGAAGGCGGGCGGGTTGGTAATGGACGAGCAGAAGGTAGTGCCCAATTCATTACCTGAAAACAGATACCCATGCTCCCCTATACGAAACTCAGTGAATACATTGACCATTTGCCCCGTAAAGGATTATGTTTTTTACACATTGTCGGTTGGAAGCGGAGCTTCGCTAGCCAATGAAAACAAATTACGAGGACGGGGCAATGCCCAACTCAATAAGTAGTCGTCTGACAAATTCCTTTCCGCCCGGTTTATACGCAGGAAGGACCCATGGCATATCCCGCAATGTCTGTAGCAGGGAAGAAAATATGTCAAAGGGGATAGATATAATTTGTCGACCTTCCGGAAACAGGTTTCTGCGCTTCATACCGTGGCCAAGACCAGTAATGGAATAATTCAGTTCCCCGGTTAGATATGGATAAATGTAAGTCCAGGCGCATCCTATCGCGGCTGAGAACTTGCTCTGCCACATTTGCCCCGTTTTGTAACTCATTGCCCGGAGCAAGATTTCCGTCTGGTTGGCGTTGGCGAGGAGGATCAATATATCCGGCTCAAAGAGGAGCTTATCTAATGGGGAAAAGGCAACATAGTTAACCACACCTCTACCTATCTTTGGGATATATAAGTACAGCCTACTTGCGGAACGCGGCCCATCGAAGATTTTTAGCCCGGCTCCAAACTCCCCACCTATGAAAGGCTCCGGGGCATCTACCTGCCCCAATACATATAGTCCTGCACCACAGGTATGGTTTTTCTCATCAACAAAAAAGGCATCCCCTTGCTGTGCCATCTTGAGCATTTCGCAGAAAGCCATGTTTTTGTCTAACCGCTCGACCGTGTCTGGTCGCTTGACTAAGAATTTAACGCCTACAGGCCGTATGTCAAAGTCAAATTTATCCAATATAGCTAAATCTTTTTTCGTGAGAGTCATTTTAACCTCCTATATCTAACGTGAAGACTGGCCGCGCTTTGACATGAAGTCCCTGCCCACAGACAAACATTATTTGGCCCAAAGACAATACCAACTGTGTATGGCGTACAGGTTCGAGTAGGTAGGGTGTTCATGCTTCCCGCCCAATCAGGCAAGACACCGAGGATTTTGGTCACGGCTATGAAATGGCCAAAACCCATTATTTCATACGGGGAATCCTGGTAACAGTTTTGCTCCAGATGAACTCCTTTACCTTTTCATCTGATCTGAATTTTTTCATATCGTAACGTTCATAGTGAACAATTTCGTTTAGCTCTCTCCGGAAGGAAGCCCTCTCCCTTACCGGATGAAGCGCCTTATCACTTTTTTCCTTTTCCTCATCAGGGTAGCCCAGTGGTACAATATGGTCAACGGTATATACATCAGGAATCCCTAGCAACTGCCTGATTTGTGTTTCCCGCGACTCGGTCTGCATTGTACCCCAGGCCGTGGCCAGGCCGAAGCTTGCTGCGGCTAGTTGTAGAGTATAAATAGAAATAGCCAAACTCTGACGTAAGAGAATTTCTCCTTCGAGATGAGCAGGGTATGTCGCTTGCAGCCGTCGATCACCACAGACTATGATGAGGACCGGGGCAGTGAATAAATGAGGTTGGACCGCTACCGGCCAATACATATTTGGGTCGGCTTCTCGTAATTTTTTGTATCCCGATGTAATACTCTTCGTTATGCTCCTCTTTGTGGCAACATCTTGAACCACCACAAACTCCCATGGCTGCGAGTTCCCTGCAGAAGGCGAATGTCTAGCTGCTTCAAGCACCTTCTCTAGAATTTCCTTTGGTACTGGATCAGATTTAAACCTGCGGAAGCTTCTCCTTTTCTTAACAAGTTCGAGAAAATCATCATAATTCATCGCTACCTCCTCGCTCCGTCTCGAATCGTCGCTTTTATATATTGTCGTTTAAAAATCGATCTTTGTGTTCTCCTCGCCTTAATGTGAGCAAATTAGATGCGCGCTTATCCAGCAGAGGTATACAGGCGGTTGCATATCGGGAGCAGCGGAGGGCTAAGACCATCCCTGTCCATCTTGCTCTTTAGTTTCGATGGGAGTTTCCGGGGGCGCTGTGCATAGAGCCCCCGGAAATAATAGTTATGCCTATTTTTTTGTATAGATGTGGCGCAATGGGGTGAGACCCACTTTTACCACCTTGCCCTTCTGCACCTGGTCTATACGTATCTTATCTACACCCTCGACATCGCCCGGACCATAGGTCAGCGGTGTACTGCTTATGTCACCGGTGGGAAGGTTTTTAATCTTGAAGAAGCCTTGCTCCAGCACATCCCGCGGCGTGAGCTTTTCAAAAGGCACCTTTTGCATGGCCAGCCGTAACGCCTCAACCTGGGTCATGGCCTCAAGGACCCCTGCCTCATACATGATGTGGGTAATCCGTTTGCCGGTGCGATACTTATCCTGCAGGTCGCTACAGAACTTTATCCCAGGGACGGAGAGGTCATCCAGGGGGCGGAAGCTACCAGCGCAGACATACCCGTCACCCAGCTCACCCATGGCCTCGGCTAACACAACAGCATGACCTGGTGCGGGAGTGCCAAAGGTAATCTTGTAGGGCTGATAGGGTCCCATACCCAGCCTGACCATCTCCTTTACCGTCGGCTGTGCGCCGGGGTTGATCATACAACCCACGGCAAGGTCAACACCCTTTTTTTTGAGCCAAGTAAGTTGGGTGGTTGGCGGCGAGGTCGCCACCAGAGGCACATACTGGGCGCCCACAAACTCATAGCCGATTTTCTTGAGATAGGCCTTCATCTCAGGTATCTCAATCGACCTGCCCATGGCATTATCGGCGGTCAGGTAGGCAACCCGTGGTTTCCTTTTTTTATTCCAATTCCCTTTAAACCAGTCAGCGACAGCGGCACAGGAATCGGTATAAATAGGGTAATAGGTCAAGCAGCTTTGAGGCGGCGACAGATAGTAAGATCCGGTGGCCATGCTCGTGGCCCCCATACCGTCCTCCCATAATCTGTCTTTGAGTGCCAGCGCTATGGGCGACCCCGATATCCTGGCGACCAGCATTCCCTTGGCCTTTAGCTCCTCATAGATTGACATCGCTTTAGACGGTTTGAGCTCATCATCCCGCCACATTACCTCCAGTGTTATATCGGCGGGGAATTTCTCTTTTCGCCACGGAGCCAAATTCTTTGTCTCATTTACATATTTTACATAGTCCTCAATTGCAGCCAGCACTGCCGCTGAATCCTCAGCAAAGGGCCCGGTTAGCGACTGGGTGCCGCCGACATATAATACCTTCTTAGCCTCAGCGCTGGCAGGAAACAGCGATGTTGCCGCCAGAGTGATAATCGCGAAAGCTACAAGCGCCCATTTAATCTTAGCCATTTTTCTCCTCCTTTTTGGTTTAGGTTTATGATTTAGTTTACACCAGAATTAGATATCCTGTTGAATTTAATCACCTCCTTTCACTCTCATTCTTGATGTGAGAAAGGCCAGAGACTGAAATAGGCCTTGATCATCTCCCAGCGGTGATGAAGTCCCCGGGGTTCAAA
>JGI10211J14876_10001448_pt1 | contig 10393 bp, 7 predicted proteins | sample Etolagsediment_FD_14876 | JGI IMG/M metagenome (IMG submission 14876)
GAGGAAATAAGACAAATGGCTTTGGATTTTAAAAAAGAGAATGAATTATATGATTTCTATATAAATTACTATAGAGGAGATATATGTATAAGTGCGATGTTATTAAAACCTCCAACTTTTTAGAAAAAAGTTTTAACAAAAAGTATAAAAAAGTTATTTAAACAGACTTCTGCATTTTACCACCCATAGGGTTAGCAAGGTTAAACATAGCACTGTTTATGGTAGCAACTAATAATTTAACTTCTGCACCTTTGAGTCCCATTTTATAATTTTTATCTTTTAATTCTTTGATTTTCAACAATTTCTTTTGAATTGCTTTCTTAGTCATAGGTCTCATTTTCTTAACTTTTGCCATTCTGTTTCTTAATACGGATAAATATTTTTCAATATCACGTTCTTCTCTTTCTAATGGGTTCTCAATATCTTCATCTTTGACCTTAACTTCTCTAAAGCCTTTATAAGTGAAAATAGGTTCTGGAAAATCTAAATCTTTACCATCATCTTCTTCTGGTTTTTCTTCTACGGCTGGCATTCTCTTTTTTGTTTGTTTTGGTTCTGGAGCAAGTTGTTCTTTTGGTTTTGGTTTTGGTTTTTCTTCAACATTAAAACCAACTTTATTCTCAACTTGTTTCTGTGCTACTTTTCCGACGTCTTGATTTATACCCAATTGTTTCATTCTTTCAGCAACACTGACATTTTTACTTTCTTCTTCTATTTCTCTTTCCCATTCATCTGCTTCATCATCTTCATCATTATTTGATGTTGTATTTCCAATAATATCCTTAATTTGTCTTAGAATATCTAAACTTTCATCTTGTTCTCTTTTCCACATTTCTTCAACACTCATATCATTTGGTTGTTCCCAAGGGTTATCATCTGCTTGTGCTTCTGCTTCTTTTACTTCTCTTTTTGGTTGACTTACTATTTCCATATTAATATTTCTTTGAAACATCTGATTAAACATATCGGCCTCTATCATCTTTCTTTTACCTGTTTGAGTCCCAATTGTTATTTTAGGTGCAACTTCACCACCCTTTTCTTTGAATTTGAAAGCACTTTCTGCCATTTTCATTTTTTTACCTCTGACTTTCACTTCAACTTTTTTACCTTCACCTGCCATTTGTGCTTTTCTTGCATTATAAGCCTTAGCACATTTACGAATTTCATCGTGCCAAGGGTTCGGTTTTCTCTCTTTTTTGACTTTCTCTTTCTTAACTTTCACTTTTGGCATATTATATATATATAATGTTATAAAAATTATTAATAATAAAAAATGGATAATATATTTATTCGTTAACAAGGACACTTGAAAGACCAGTGCTTATTTGTTTTGAATAGAGGATATAGCAATCAAGGCGACGGTCAACTGCAGAAGCAAAGCCCAACTCAGCAAGAAGATCACCCTGAGCCCGAGAAGTAGAGATACCTGAATTTTCAAGGTCATCATCGCGTTCCAAAAGTGTAGCCACCATATTTCGTTGTTTATAACGAGGGAATGTGAGAGAACTGACAACGTCATCGTGTTCTTGAATTTTCTTATAAGCCCGAAGTGTGTTGAGGTAATGAGCGGTTGGGCGGTCAAGTTCTTGACGTGGAAAGTACAAACTACCAACCCGGAATCTAGCTGTGGTAAAACTAAAAAGAGAAGTGCCAATGCTGTCAGCGATGTTAAGACCAACATCTATCTCATTACGTACGAGGACGAGAGCCTTGCAAGCACGAGCGACTGATTTTTGGAAGTTAACAGTTATTTTGGTGCCAGAAGAATCTTGAGAAATATGGGAATAATCATTCCATTGTTGAACGAGACCATCATTAGCAGAATCACTCATAATTTTACGGCTAATAGCATCTGTGAGAGTGTGAGTGTCTGCAAGCAACACCAATTCGGTAACATTATAAGAATGTGCGTTTTCATTTCCCCATCTAAAAGACCTTTGTGCTGTATCAAGAACTAACTCAATACGCATACCACTCATAAGTTGAGGTGGTGCTTTTTGGTTCTTACAGAAAAGGTCGGTAAGAGTGCGGAGAGGGATACTGTGAGTAACGCCCCCCGCGTAGTCTACAGGTGCAGCAGTGCCGAAACCAGTTCCATAACCAAAAGCAGACCCGACAGTGTTGAGCCAATCTTGAGAATGACGAGCGACAAGGTCTTCACGAGTGAAAACATTAAAAACTTCTTGACGGAGGAGTTCTGTGCCATTACGAGCATAAATGACAACTTCACGAATAATATCTAAAATTGTTGCATCTGGACTTGAAAGTTCAGCAAGTTCGGAAGAAGTAACCTTCAAGTTAATCCAAGACGAGCAAGTATCAACGAAATCCGCACCAGTTTCAACATTGAAAATAACAACATCACCATCCTTGTAAGTATCTTTTAATGCTGGGATACGAGCAAGGGTTCGGCGAGTTGTCGCGGCGACTGCTGGCTGTTCTTGATAAGATACATCATTCGCGGAAAGAAGGGCTTGAGACTCCATATTATTTATAATATGTATAAAGAAAATAAAAAAAATTAAAAAATACATTTACTAAAGGGGTGAAAACTCACGTTTTCCCCCTACCCCCTTTCACAACTTGGAATATATTATCCATTATTATTATTTCTAAAGTAATTGTCTCGGATGGGTTTTCAAAGGGAAACCATTGGTTTCCCTTTTATTGTATATGGCGATATGTGTGGTCTAATACTCTTGAGGTTTCGGTTGCTTTCATTTCAACATAATCATCTACATCTTGGTCTGCTTCTAAAAACCTATAACCATATTGGTCTTTCTTATCAACATATCCGTTTTTTGTTACAAAAGTCTCTGCCAGATTTGGCATATTAGGCAAATTGTCAAGGTCATTCGGGTACCAATCCGCTTCAAATTTTTGAGTTCTTTCGTCTTTTGGTGCATCAGGTAAAAGTCCTTTTGTCCTTTTTTCCCTCAGCCATAGGGTTTCATTGCTTGATTCTTGTGCGTCAAGATATTCCAACTCATTGCCTACTAATTTGGAAGCATCAACAATGTTAATCTGTATTTGATTTGGGTTTTCATATTCAGGTTCAACAAGTTCGTCAGGAATAGAAACATCTGGGGATTTCGTATTCATATAATGACGCATTTGTTTATCAAAATTATAAACATCAAAGGGGTCCTGTAATACGCTACGCTTAGACATTATATTATATATTGAATATTTTATTATTCTTCATCGTAAATATCAATAATATCTGTCAAGTTTCTCCTATATCTTATAGACCAATTAGGTTCACTTGTATTTACATATATAAAATTGAATTTTTCTTCAGTTGCAAAATGTATAAGTTCAACTGTATCTTTTCTGCTAAATTTCGGTGGTGCAATATCTTCTGCTAAAATGAGGTTTTCGTTTTCATTACCAGCAAAATAAAATATATATCTTGCTTGATTTCTGACTTTACGGGGGACATGTTTGTATGATTGAGTTAATATGAAAACTGTAAAATTATAATGTCTATTTGCGATAATAGTTTCTTGGAATTCTTCACTTTTAAGGAATTTAGGATTTCCAAGAATATCATCAAAAACTAAACAAACTCTATCAGTTTTATCACTTCCCTTATCAATAACATCTTTCTTTTGTTTATCCATCAATGTTCTTAATTCTTCAGTGCTTAGAGAAGTATGTAAAAACTCATCATTTAATTCAAGTTTTTCATAAATATCATCTGATTTAGCAGTTGGGCTATATATATGAATTTGTGAAAAATAACCTTTTTTATATTTTTTGCTTTTACCGAAAAACTCTTTTCTTGTCAACAAATTTAATAATAATTGACTTTTACCGCTTCCAGTTCTGCCAATTATAAGGGATGTTGTATTTGTCTTAGGAATTATACCAACTTTTTGAACTCCTAACATTGGAATTTTGCTTTTTTTAGTTTCAATTGCTTTTACTTGATAAGAATCAGTCATATATAAAGTAAAAGTATAAAAAAATAATTATCGTCTCCTAAAACAGTTATAAATCATTTTGTCATTTAAATATTTGTTTAATCCAGTTGTATCAATAACATAATTATTAAAAGCATTACTGAATGGTTCAACATTCAATATATCTCTTGGTTTTTGACTTAATATTTCATTTTTATTATTAGGATTAACAATTTTCAACTGTCCTCTTGTTGGTCTCATAGGTTTAGCCAAAGGTTTCTCGGGAATAAATAATTTACCACCATAACGGATCGCATCTTCAATAAAGTTCATTCTTTGAAGTGGGTTGTTTTCATCATATTCGTTAATTTGAAAACTTAAACCTGTTTCTTGCTTAAATCCTGTTTTATTGTTAACAAAAGAAGGGTTCAAGAATGTTGCAGGTGAAAGTTCAAAAACTTCAGAAGTTAAATTCTCGCTTGGGTGTTCTGTGTTTGCTTGAGGGTGTTCTTTGTTTTCTTCGAGTGGGTCATCATCATCTTCGGGAATGTGTCCGTCTCTATCAGTTTCAGGGCAACATTCACATTTATTTTCGCATTTATCTTTTTCATCTTCTTCTGGTTCGTCTGGTGGTGGGTCATCAGGTTTTCTTGGTTTTCTTTCAGGTCCTCTTGGGATAGGAAAAGGAGGATAACGTTGACCTCCACGTCCAACGACTTCAGTGATAACTCCAACACCGATAAGTATTCCAACAATACCGATAAGTTGAGCCCTTGTGGGTGTTGGCATTCTAAACCTAATGGTCGCTGCATTAATAGCCCTTCTTGCTTGATTTGATAATTGTTCCCATCTTGTACTCATTACTTCTCTTATTTGTTGGAATAATTCCCCAGCACGATCACCAACTAGTTCCATAAGAAGATCTCTAACACTGCTTACATTACCATATCCATCTGGTATATCAAAAGCAACACGTTCAATATCTGCCTGTAAATCAACATCTTCAAGGTCAAAAAAGAAATCTTCAGGATCATCTGCATCAACCCATTCCTCAGGTTCTATTTCAGGAATATCTAAATCGACGAAATCTTCCCATTGGTCTTCACGGATATTGTCTACTTGATTGTCTTTCACTTCATCGTCAACTGCGTTCTGACCTACACCACCTCTTCCTGGTGTGTAAATTCTTGAAGGTCCAGCAGTTACATCACCAACATCAACACGCCCAACATCCCGATCACCGCCTCCAAATGGGGGTGGTGTAGGATATAAAGGAGGTTCATATGGTCCACCTCCTAATGGAGGTCTGAATCCGGGTCTTAAAATTCTTGAAGCACCAGCACCATCCACGGCAGACCCAGCACCACCTGCGGACACTGCACCTCCTGATGCACGACTACCACCTGGACCGACTATTTGACCTGATGCTTCTGACATTTTAAAAGGCGATAATGTATCCATTAATACATCTAAAACACCATTGGGGTCTAATCTTTTATTTTGCAATACGGATGACATTGTTATACCAATCCAATCTCCACTCGCCCAAATATCAGCATCTCCTGCTTGATTAGAAGGTAACCAAGAATCGGGATAATTTGCTGGATTTGCTAAATCTATCCCACTTGTACTCTGTATATTTCTTAATGCTCTTAAAGTTTCTTCTATTTGACTGTCAATATCTAAACCTTCCAATAAACCTCTTTGTGAAAAATAACCATAAAACAAATAAAAAATTAAAGAAGGAGTCCATTCATTTACATCTCCAGCTTCTGCTTCTCTATCAAAATATTCAACTCTTTCTTTCAAATCTTCACCTGGTTCTGGGTCTTTTAGTTTTTCACCTTTTTCTTCTTCTGGTTCATCTGGTCCTGCTCCTCTACCTTCAGAATCACCCCCTCTTGATGAAGGACCACCATATATAGGTGCACCAGCCGCGGCACCAGCAGCAGCACCAGCACCTGCACCGAAAATTTCACTTGCACTCACAGCACCCACACCGGGCCTCACACTTGAGATATTCTTCACCATACGCTTAAATTCTTCAATTCCTCTCTGTTTATTATTTCTTTTATTTCTTCCTGCTTGATTATCTCTTTTATTTTTGATATATTTGAAAAGTTTTTCAATTTCCTCACGTAAAAGTCCCATACCTTTTAATATTTTAAGCACCATATAATCAGGAATACTTGAATCTGAAAGAATATCAATGGTCGCTGCAGTTGATAACATACCAGACGCTAACATCTGCTCTAATCCAATATCAGCAAGACTCGGACCCAATATTTTTGTTATAGATGCTGCTAATTCGTCACCTCCAATTGTTTCCAAAATACCAGCGATACTTATTTCGGCTGCTTCTGCTGCAACAACTGCCATTTTTATATATAATATTAATATATAAATTAAAATGAAAAAAAGATATCAGGCATTCGTCAGAAGAGAATTGAATAAACCAGAGACAAGGGCTATACCAAAAAAGAAGAGATTTAAAATAATTAAAAATAGATGGAGACAATCACAAAAGGAAACTCTTGAAAGAGGAAGACCAAAAGAGTCAACTTTAGAAATAGTAAAAGAAAGTAAACTCTTACCAAAAGCGAAAAAAGTTGTTGATGATTTAGAAGAAAATAAAACTTTCCCCATAAAAGAGATAACTAAAGAACTTATACCCAAATCTAAATTATTGGATGTAAAAGAGAAGGATGTTGATAAATCACCACAAAAAGACGGTAAAGGTTTTAAAGGTGAGAATCACGCTATAGGTTTAGATAATGGTGTATATTTACAACGTTATTCATTCGCAGGTCCGGGAACAAAAATAAAGAAACGTTTAGCACGTGGGGATAATGGCATACGATTACCAGATGGCTCAATATCAAAGATAGACTCAGCAGCGAAAATTCACGATATAGAATATCAGAACATATTTGATAATTATAAGAAAACTAAGGGTGATTTTAACCCGAAAGATGTAAGAGTAAGTGATAATAAATTTATTGAAAAAGTAAAAAGAGCAAATGAAGAACCGAATTTAAGAAAAGTGATATTGTCTGCCTTTAGTGCTAAAAAATTTGCAGAAGACAAAGGCCTTATCTCTCCTAAAAAATTTGTAATTACTGGAGGAACATAGAAAAAGAAACCTTATTAATAAAAATGTATTATATAATATATAATGAATCATAAATCAAGAGTGAGACATCGTCAACTTCGTATTTCAAGTAAGGATAAGTCAAATGGGACAACTTCCAGATTTGCTATTTCAATGGGGACTGTGGCATTTCCTGATGCTGAAACAGTAGGGTTACAATCAATAACAATTCCAAATATGGTTCCAAATATTTATAATGGAAATAACTGCTTTATTTATTATTTGTCTGAAACAATTAAAACAACAGCAGGAATCAATGATTTAATAAAAATAAAAGATATTGATGTAAATATTATTTATGATATCAGTGTTGGAACAATTGCAGGAACACCTGCCACATATAACGCAGATTTAACAACAATAGAAACTGCAATTAATGCTGTTTTACCAAATACAACAATATCTCTTATTCCTGACCCTGCCCCAGTTGCAGGTCAACAGTTAAAATTACAGGTTAGCGTTGTATCTGGAAACTCTATTCAATTTTTACAAAATAATGGTTTAGGACTTGTTCTTGGTGTATATACAGATGATAGTGTTGTTATTAATGAAAGTGAGAGTGTGCTTTTACCTAATCCAAGTGGAGGTTTTAAAGTAGAAATCGGAAGTAATCAATATACTTACAACGAATTAATACCAGTTTTACAAGATGCATTGACTATTTCAGTTTTTCCAGCAACCATTCAAGTATTAAAGAATAACGTTGCGAATCCATCACAACCTTATGATGATAGAATTATTATTTTGTATACACCAATCTCAACTGAAAATTTTTATATTGGGTCAGAAGTTGATGGGTCAACAATGTCGCCATCATTGGGATATTCTAAGAATGTATCTACAAATATACCAAAAGCGAATGGTTTAGTGCAATTATTCGGAATAAAAGAGTATTATTTACATTGTCGCCAAACAAACAGGCAAAAAGTGCAATTAAGTGATGAAGGTAAACTCGTATCAATTCACGCTGTTATACCGAAAAATGTTGGTTTTGGTGGATTATTAACTTTCACAGCACCTCAACACGATTTTTTTAGAATTCGTATTAATCGTGGTAGTAATCAAATGAAAACTCTAAACTTTACACTTAGAGATGTGAGGGGTAATGTGTTAGTTGAAATGGATGATTATGAATATTCATTCATTTTAGACGTTGACCTTATTGAAAAATAATTAATTCCTTTTAGTAATACTTAATTTATTAACATATTATATAATATAATGTCAAAGTATGATGGAACTATAGCATATGGCATACCTTCTTATGATGGCGAAACACAAGGCGGAGGTGGGGGTGGCGAAATCCCCGATGATATTAATATTAATAGTGTATGTGCGACTACTGGCACATTTCAAAATCTCGGTGTCGGTCCTTGTGGTGCTCCTGTTTATGAATTCCCAACAGTATCAGCAGATGATTCCTATAAATCGGGAGTTATTCTTTCTCAAGGTGGCACCATAGAATTAATCGGAGGTGATGCCATTTTTGAAATTGGTTATGGAGTAGGTGTTTCCTCTTTTATTAGGCAATTCACATTTTCAGATGGGGAATATTCAATACAATCTCTATTGTCAACATTAGCAAGTGGATTAAACGCCTTATTAGAAGGTGATGGTTCAACTAACAGAATAACTTTATCAATAAATTCCTTAGGGTTTGTCGTATTTTTCTACACATCCGGAAATTCACCATTCATTAACTTGACAACAGCTGGAGGTCAAGGATGGTTGAAATTGGGACTTCTTGCACCTACTATTTACCCGCCAAATACACCCTCGCAATTTCCAAATTTACCAAACTACTCGGACACATCACATCAAACACGTTGGAGTGGTTATAATTTTGACGATACAGGATCAGTTTATGTTGGAGATATGACAATAACAGGGGCTTTGACTGTCAATACATTAATAAGTGATATTGAAGTTGAAGATTCAATAATAACTCTTAATAAAAATGGATTATCAGATAATAACACATCTGGAGTTGTATTAAATGGAAATAGCAACTCCACATTTAGCGGACTTCTTAAAAATTCAAATAGTGACAACTTTTTTCTATTCGCGAATTCCCCAAATTTACCAACAGAAACGGGATGGGTACCAGAGCAAACAGGGAATTTATACGTAAATAATTTATTTCCTAATTCTTTAACAACATCGGGACTCATTGAAACATTAACAGGTTTGCAAGTAGGTTTTACAGGAACAGAGTATATATTACCAAGTGCGAGGGCATCGGGTCAAGGTTATGTTTTAATATCTGGTGTTGGTACTGATACAGAATGGAGTAATAGAATTAAGGCAACATTAACTCAATCACTTTTGACATCTCCCAATAATCTTAATACTTTGAGCGTTTCTGATGCTGATATTTTTATTACTGACGGGACACGTGAAAGGTTTAAAGTTGATTCGGCAGAGGTTAAACTTACATCTCCAAATGGAAATAATATTATGGAATTGAAAGATACAGATTTTGATTTAACTTTTAACTCTCTTAAAAAAATGGAATTGTCAACAACTCTAACAATAATATACGGTGGACTTACAAACCAGAGCGATCTTAGATTAGGAGGTGGTCCAATTGGTTTTAGATATACACTTGACACGATACCAAGAATTACTATGAGTGGGGGAAATACTATTTTATACTCCCCTACTGGAGTTTCAAGGATATTATTGGATGATAATTTACTAAGTTTCAGTGTATCATCATTTGCAAATACTCAATTGTCTATAGATGCAGGAAGTACTGTTTTGAGGTCAGAAAATACTTTAACTGAGATTATTTTAGAAAATAACACTCATACTCTTAATGTGTTGGGCTCTCTGCGTGTCAAGAACGACGCTACACAAAGCACAACATATTCACCTGATACACTAAGCAATTTGGAAATAACAAACAATTCATTTAGATTCAGACAGGGTGGGAACTTTCGAATTAACGCAGATACAAGTAGCTCAAACATATACTCACCCGATTCTCAAACAAATTTTGGAGTCGCAGATGGAATCGCAACAACGACAGTTGCTGGAGTGGCAAGGTTGAGACACGACGCAACAGACAGCCGAATCGTAAGCCCTGACCAGTCAACAAATATGATAATTACGAATTCCGATATAGTTATGAAAGTTGCAGGGAATGATCGCATTGAAGCTAACGCTGGAGCCGTCCGTATTGGTGGAGCATATGATATCCCAATAGTCGCAGGAACAGAAGGGCAATATTTAGAAGTCAATAGCAGTGGTAATTTAGTTTATACTTTGGGACAAGTCTACGCATCTTTACAGGCAAACACAACAACCGCTATGTCTTTACCATTACAAAATACAT
>JGI10211J14876_10001450_pt1 | contig 10389 bp, 11 predicted proteins | sample Etolagsediment_FD_14876 | JGI IMG/M metagenome (IMG submission 14876)
TTTCCGTTTTTTCTTTGAGTATTTCCTTGAGTGTTTCTGTTATTTCCCTGAAGATTTAGGTTATTACCTAGAGTATTTCCGTTATTTCTTTGAGTATTTCCGTTATTTCTTTGAGTATTTCCTAGAGTATTTCCGTTATTTCCTAGAGATTTTCCTTGATTATTTAACATTAATAATTTTTGATTTTCATTAGGCCCTTTTGGGCTCATTAAATTTAATGATGTTCCTGCATTATTTTTTTTTTCATTCAAGGCAGGTCCTAAAAGATTTTTAACATTATTACTAATAGGTTTTTTATTACCATTATTGTTATTCATAATATTAGGAATAAAAAAATTGAATTTTAATTTAAATAAAATAATTTAAACATAAATATTTTAAATAAGTAAAATGTTTCCACCCAGGGATATTTCTAATGTATTGATGAAAAACCTGAATATCAAACCTATTAGAATGTGTTTTAGGAAAAAGAAAGATATCATTGAAGTTGATGTTTATACGAATGATTATTCTAAAGGTAAAATTAAATTGATGATGAAAGGAAAAATATTTAATGTAAATTTGGTTAGTAGAATAAACAATAATATTTAATAAAATATGAGTAATCAAAACTCTAATAATAATAATGTAGAAAATGGAGATTTAGACAAAAAATATTTATTATGTTCTCAATTATCAAGAAGTGCTTATGAACCTCCTACATTATTTACCTTATCATTACAATATACTTTACTAAATCCTATGATTGAAGGTGAGAATTATGATAATTCAAATAATTATAAAAAGTTATTTTATCCGGAATTGAGTAAGTGGGCTAAATATTATAATAATAAACTTGCAGATTTAGAGGAAAAATATAAATTTTCAAATAAAAATTTTAAGGCCAATAATGAATTAAATACTTTTAATAAACAAATTAGAACAAAAAAAGATTATTATTCTTTTGACCAAATTAATAAGAATTTAACTGGGAATGAAATAAAATTTTATCAAGATGAGATTGATGTAATTTACTATGTTCAAACAACTAAAGATTTAAATTGTTATTTGGTTAAAATGAAAAAAGAAAAAAAGATTTATGTTATTTTTAGAGGAACTGCTTCTTTACAAAGTATAAAAAAAGATTTAGATTTTGGTGAAGTTTTAATATGTAAGAAAAAAAGTGGTTCTGATGAAAAGATTTTTAAAGGCGTTTATGACCTTGAAAAAAGACCTTGTAAATTCATTTTTTTCTTAATTGCTCAATTAACTGGTCAAGAAATAAACGAAAACTCTATTGATTTTGAAGAAATAATAAAAGAACAAAAAAATAATTCTTCTTCTAATAATAAACCTACTGTTTCTAAAAATAATGCAGTTCAACCTAATAATTATCCTCCTAATTTAAAAGGTGGAGGTAATCCTATATCAATGATGGGTCAAATGAGAAATCCTCAAGCAATGATGGGAAAAATGAGAAATCCTCAAGCAATGATGAAACAAATAGGTAATCCTCAAGCAATGATGGGAAATCCTGCAATGATGGGTCAAATGGGTAATCCAGCAATGATGGGAAATCCTGCAATGATGGGTCAAATGGGAAATTTAAAAAATATGAAGAATTTTCAAGGTATAAATTTAAGTAAAGCAGCCAAAGACCCAGGAGGAGCAATACAAAATTTATCAAACGCATTTAAACAACCTAATAAACCAACTCCACCAGTTATACCAGGAGATCCTAGACCCTATTTAGTAAATGAAGCAACGCTTTTTAATAATGAAGTTGAAGCAGAAAAAGAGTTTTATGAAACAAATGACTATGAATTAGTTATTACGGGACATAGTCTTGGTGGAGCATTAGCCACTATATTTGGAATGGAATTAATAGGAATGACAAAAACTTATGGATATTTGTATCAACACGTGGATATAATTACTTTTGGTTCTCCAAAAGTTTTTAATACTTCTCTCAACTGGCATTTTAATAAGATGTTAGAAAAAGTAAAACCTTCAAAACTTAATAAAATTAATAATGGGAAGAATTTTGTAAGTAATAATACAGCAAATAATTCAGGAAATAATAATACAGGAAATAATTCAGGGAATAATACAGGAAATAATAATTCAGGAAATAATTCAGGGAATAATTCAGAAAATAATAAAAATGCAGGTAAAATAAACAAAAATAATTTAAGTTATACCAGAATTAATAATATGGGAGATATAATTACTGTTTTACCCACCAATTTAAAACATGCAGGAACAAAAGAAAATGCAATTTGTATGTATCCTAAGTTAGATATAAAATTAAGTAAACTAAAAGGTGGTGAAAATGGAAATAATCAAAATGTAAAACCTGAAAATAATGGAAATGTAAAACCTGAAAATAGAAATGTAAAACCTGAAAATAATCAAAAATCAGAAAATGATGAATTAACAAAGAAATTGGAGAATATGAAAGAGATACCCATTAATTATAAAAAATTGGAATGGAATAAGGGAGATTGTCATACCTCAGTAGGTAATGCATTTAAATTGATGGCTGGGAAAGATAAGATTAATCATGCGATATATATGAATATTTCATATTTTGCGGTTTTAAAGAAGTTTGGTTTTAAACCGGTGAAAGGAAAATCAGGTTTTAAATTAAGTCAAATAAGATTTAATGGAGAGATAGGTCAAAAGAAATTTGAGATGACATCAGGGATATTTAATAATATGCAGATAGAAAAGATGAAATCAACATCAGATTTACAAAATTTTATAATTAATCAGATGGATACGAGAAACAATTTGAAATTGATAACTAATGTAAGTTATCAAGATGTTAATCAAACAGATGAAATCTTTTTAGATTATTCAACATTATTTTGTGATTTTCAAAGAGTTACACCGGCAGATGAATTATTAATGACTAGTGCACCGAATGACTTAGGAAATGAAAAATGTGTTTATCCTAAAAATGATTCTTGTTCAATTCTTTAGACGTTATATTGAGAAAGTAAAACATTAACATTTTGATAATATTGACCAATGGTTCCTCCTACTAAGGTTAATTCTTTAAACATTCGGTTTTTGTAATAAAAAATACCGGTTGGGATACCTTCTATTTGAAAAGCTTTGGCGATTTCAAAGGCTTTATTAACGTCAATTTCAACAACTAAAACACGATTACCGAAAGCATATTCAAGTTTTTCTAATTCAGGGGTTAAGATAGTGCAGGAAGTACAATCATTAGAACCAAATTTTAAGATAATGATTTGATTTCTTAAATCTTTATCTAAAACAATTTTTTGAAGGTCGGTTAAAGATGTTATTTCAATCATAATATAAATTAGATTTATTCTGGTGGGGTTAAACTATATTTAAATAATTCTTTTCGGTAAAGATTTATAAAAACTAAATCCATTGCATGGTAAAGCTTTTGATAAATTGTTTTACAATATTTTTTTTGAATATTAGTAAGTTCAGTATGAAGTTTTAAATGATTAAGGTAAGTTTCTAAATATGATGAAAAATCGAAATAACTTTTAAATTGATAATTGTTTACTTCATTTTCATAAAAATCAATTTCATTATCAATCATATCTTTATATAACATCATTAATGAATTAATTATGTTTTCTTTGGTTTCAATAATCCATTTACAACCATCATAAACTTCAAAAGTAGTTGAACCAGAACAGGGTATTTTAATGTTATGAAATTGTGGATTAATAATACTAAAATGAACTTTTTCAATCATATTTGGAATTCCTTTAAAAGGATTTTTAATTACTTCTAAAACCGTTTCTTTATCAATTTTAATAATTTTTTCTAAACCAAATGGAAAAAGGTGATTTTTGGAAAAAAGATTTAAATATTTTTCTTTTAAAAACCTATTTTCAATATAAAGTCCTTCTAACTGTTTTTCATAAATTTTTAAAAGTTCTTGATAACGCTTTCTTACTAAACAATTTTCTTCCATATGTCTTTTAGTGTGAGATTTAGAGGTAAAAAATTTATTACAATAACAGCATATTGGGTCATCCATTTCTTTATTAAAAATTTTGATATTTTCATCTAATTCTGGACAGTTTATTTTTTTTTTCATTTCTTGAATTGTATTTTTGGTTATTAAATTAATATTTTCTAAGATATCTTCTTTTTTTTCTTGAATTTTAATTTTAGGGACTGAAACACAATTACTTTTTTTATTAATATGATATTCATAATTTCCTTTATGATTAAATATGCGATAACATTTTGGACAAATATATTCAACCATTATTTTATAAAAAGACTTCTTTTTTAAATATTAAAACCACATTTCTTACAAATCCATTCTGTATGTTCAGCTTGATAAGTTCTATCAATTACTAAATCATGTTCACAACTTTTTTTAATTTCTTCTTCATTTTCGTTAATTTGTTTTTTAATATGATTAACTTCTAAATTTAAATCACGAAGGATTTGAAACAATTTTTTTCTTTCTTCTACTAGGTTTTCCATTTTTTATTAATTAGTGTTAAAAATAAAATATTCAATTTTTTTTGTAAAAAAAATTGATTTAAATAAACATTAAGTTAATATTGTAAAAACATGAATAATCCTAAAGGTCTGGTTAATCTAGGAAATACCTGTTATTTAAACAGTGCAATTCAATCTATAATCCATCTTCCAATTTTACAAGAATATTTTAAAGATAAATTTAAAAATGAAGTTGTTGAAAGTAAGAAGGAATTTAATTTTTTAATTGAATTTATTAAATTACTCAGAGCATCACAAGAAGAAAATGATATTAAGGTTTTAAAACCATCATCATTTAAAAAAGAATTAGGTTTATTATTTTCGGATTACAATGGAAGAGACCAACATGATTCAGGTGAAGCTCTCGCTAAAATTTTAGATTTTCTTCATGATGCTCTTTCATTTAAAGCAATTATTTCAGTTCCTGAAATTGGAAAAGATAGAGAGACTAAATTAAATCATTTAGCTTGGAAATGTATGAAGGAACAATATGAAAGTGCATACAGTTTTTTTGTTCATAATTTTTATGGACAACACAAAATAACTATGAAGTGTCAAGTTTGTCAATCATTATTTTATAGATTTGACCCATTTATGGTTTTATCTTTAGGGATTTATGAAAGTTGTAATACTATTTATGATTGTTTTGATAAATTTCAAAAGATAGAAAGTTTGGAAGAAGTTAATTGTGATAATTGTAAGGAAAAAAGAACTTTTAAGAGACAAAATAATCTTTGGAGAGTTCCCAAAATTTTATTAATTTCCTTAAATCGTTATGATATGTTTGGAAAAAAAATCAACAGATTTATTGATTTCCCTACAACTAATTTACAGGTAAATATCGCCAAGAAGAAGTATCACGATAGAATTAGTTTTGATTTAGTTTCGGTGATTAATCATTATGGTAGATTAAATGGTGGGCATTATACTTCTTTTACAAAAAACAAGGAAGGGAGGTGGTTTGAATTTGATGATGATGGTGTGAAGGAAATGAAGATGGAGCGTGTAGTTTCAGATGCGGCTTATTTTTTAGTTTATCAGAGGAGAAATTTAAAAACAAAAATGGATTTTTGAGTTTTTTTATATATATTATAATAATGAATACTTCTAATAAAAGCAATCAATCTTTTTTAAATAAAATTAATCCTTTTTCTAAAACTAATCAATTTAGAAACAATCAATTTAGAAATAATCGGAATGTTAGACCAAACTATTTTTGGGATAATTGGTTTCAAGGATGGAGCACCCTTAATTGGACTTTATTAATTATTATTTATTTAGCCATCTTATTAATCATTGGTTATTTAACAGTTATGACCGTCAAATATTTAAGAACTAAATGTCCTAGAAGACGAAACTGGTTCCAATATATTTTTAGATTTAGATATCACGATGTTTGTCATCCCCATGAAGAAGGAGAAACAAACGAAGTTATCTTTTTAGATAAAGGTTTAATCACGCCTGAACCTCCTATGGCTATGCCCGTCCCTCCTAATATGGCTCCTTCTGACCCCGGAGAAGTGCGAGGCACTTCCGGGCTGAGAGATAAAACCGGAGGTTTTAACTCTGACCCCGCTTTTAGTTTTGATAAAGATGAAGTTATTGAAAAACCTAAACAAGTTTTCCATATTTCCAATCAAGACTACACTTATAATCAAGCCAAATGTAAATGTGCCTCTTATGGTGCAAGATTAGCAACTTATGCCGATATGGTTGACGCTTATAATCAAGGAGCTGATTGGTGTTCTTATGGTTGGAGTGAAGGACAAACCGCTTATTATCCTACTCAAAAATGTAAATGGGAGAAGATGAAGAACAAAGAAGAATGTGGTAAACCTGGAATTAATGGAGGGTTTTTTGGAAATCCTTATTTAAAATTTGGGGCCAATTGTTTCGGTAAAAAACCAGAAGGAAAAGTAGTTAAATTAAAACATAAGAAATGTCCTAGTCAAAGTTATTGTAAAAAACCTGAAAATTATTATGCGGCTAATAAATTGGCGACAGATGAAATTGCACCATTTAATGATAATGAATGGTCAATGAAATAAATATATATTTTTTTAATAAAAAAATATATTGATGTTTATATGTGTGGTATTATAGGTTTTATAGGTAAAGTAAAATGTCTTCATTATCTTTTAGGTGGTTTAAAAATGTTACAAAATCGCGGTTATGATAGTGCTGGTATATCTATTTTAAATGAAACTTTTGAAATTTATAAAAAAGCAAGCACTAAAAATTACGATAGTATCCAAAATTTAGAAGATAACTTAAATCTTTTATCTGATGGTTTTAATGGTATCGCCCATACTCGTTGGGCAACTCACGGCGCTAAAAACGATATTAATTCTCACCCTCATTCTAGTATGAACGGTAATGTCATGGTTGTACATAATGGGATTATTGAGAATTATTTAGAAATTAAAACATATTTATCTAAAAAAGGTTTTACTTTTCAATCTGAAACTGATACTGAAGTTATCGCTCAATTAATTGAATATTTTATGTCAATTCATGATGATATCTTTAAAGTTTTAGATGAAACAGTTTCTACTTTAAAAGGTACTTGGGCAGTATTAGTCCAATTAAAAAAATATCCTAATCACTTGATTGCTTTAAAAAATGGTTCTCCTTTATTATTAGGTAAAAACCATGATGGATATACTTTTACTTCGGAAGTTAGTGGTTTTCAAAATACTATTGATGATTATATTGTGATTGATGATAAAAGTGTTTTATTAGTGGATATTATTAGAGGAAAAGTTTTAACTAAAAAAGGCGGTTTAGATTTAGACAAACTTAAAACTTATAAAGTTAATAAAGAATTAATTGATTTAACTCCTGACCCATATCCTCATTGGATGTTAAAAGAAATTTATGACCAAATTGAAAGTTCTAAAAGAGCCATTAATTACGGTGCTAGATTACGTGGAGATTTAGGAATAAAATTAGGAGGACTAGAAAAACACCAAGATGAATTATTTAAATATAATAAAGTTTGTTTTTTAGCTTGTGGAACTTCTTATCACGCAGCAATGTATGGAAATATTATTTTTACTAAATTTGGTATCTTTGAAAGCGTTAAAACCATGGATGCAAGTGAATTTTATGAATATAATTTTGAAAAGAAAACTTTATACATCGTCCTCTCTCAATCTGGCGAAACTAAAGATGTTCATCGTGCAATGGAAATCATCAAGAAAAAAGGCGGTCAAATCGTCTCCATCGTTAATGTCGTTGAATCACTTATCGCCCGTGAAGCCCTCTGTGGAACTTACCTCAACGCCGGTTCTGAAAAAGCAGTAGCTTCAACTAAAAGTTTCACCAACCAAGTTATCGTCCTTACTTTAATCGCCATGTGGTGGTATAAAAACTCTTTCTGCCATAAAAATAAAGACGAACTTTTTGAAAACCTTCATCAAGACCTCCTTGATATCTCCGATAAAATTAAAGAAACTATTGATTTATCCCTACCCCATCTCAATGAATTATCCCTAAGGCTTAAGGACCATCATAGTCTCTTCCTCTTAGGTCGCGGTCTCCTTTACCCCATCGCCCTTGAAGGTGCCCTCAAAATTAAAGAAATTTCCTACTTACACGCCGAAGGTTACTGCGGGGGCGCACTCAAACACGGACCCTTCGCCCTCATTAACCAAGAAACTCCCATCTTTATCCTCTCTAATGACGATACTCATTCCTCTCGTATGGAAAGTGCAGCTGAAGAAGTCCATTGTCGTGGTGCTAATACCATCCTCATCTCTAATGACGATAAACTCTTTAAACCTAATATTTATGACCATTTTATTAAAATACCTAAATTAAAAGTTTTATCTAGTTTACTTGCTATTATTCCACTTCAATTATTATCTTATCAAATTGGGATTGATAAAGGTAATTCTGTTGATAAACCTCAAAATTTAGCGAAATGTGTAGTTGTTGATGGATAAAAAAATTGAAATTAATTTTTATTTACTTTAAAGTAAATAAAAAATGAGTGAAGTAAAAAGAATTTTTTTAGTAAATGCTTATGAATTGCATAAGGATAATCCTGAAACCTTTGAATATCCAGATAATAATGAACTTAATAATATAAAGGTAAATGATGGTTTAAAAGTTAATATTGGAAAAGAAAGGTTTTGGACCTTGATTAAAGAGATTACCAATAACGGTGAATTTATTTGTGAAGTTTCTAATAATTTAATTGATAAATCTCAATGTGATATAGGTGATTTAATTGTAGTTAAAAAAGAAAATATTTATCAAATAAGAAAATCTGAAGAAAGACAAAATATTTTAAATGATTTTCAACAATTTATTAGAGACCCAACTCATCAACCTATTTATCCTGAAACAAGACATTTAATTAATATGGTTATTGCTCAAATAAATTCTAATATTTGAATTAAAAAAAATATTATTTATAATACGATGGAAAAGATTTTAGAACCTAACCAAAACCGCCATGTTATTTTCCCTATTAAGCATCCAAAACTTTGGAAACAATACAAAGATGCTAGTGCAGTTTTCTGGAGAGCAGAAGAGATAGACTTAAGTAAAGACCGAAATGATTGGGATAAGTTAGAGAATGGGGAAAAAAGATTTATCAAGTATGTTTTGGCTTTTTTTGCGGCCAGTGATGGGATTGTCATGGAAAACCTTGCTCAAAGATTTATGAATGATATTGAGATACCGGAAGCTCGGGCATTTTATAGTTTCCAGATTTTTATTGAACAAATCCATAGTGAAACATACAGTTTATTAATTGATACTTATATTGATGATGACCAAGAGAAGGAATTATTGTTTCAAGCAGCCCAAAGGTTAGAGGTGGTGAGTAAAAAAGCTAATTGGGCACTTAGATGGATAGGAGATAAGAGTGATTTTGCGAAAAGATTGGTGGCGTTTGCTTGTGTGGAGGGGATATTTTTTAGTGGGAGTTTTTGTGCTATTTTTTGGTTGAAAAAACGCGGATTAATGCCTGGATTGACTTTTTCAAATGAATTAATTAGTCGTGATGAAGGTATGCATACTGATTTTGCGGTTTCTTTGTATGAAATGTTAAATCAAAAATTATCTCAAGAAGAAATTGAATTATTAGTGGGTGAAGCAGTGGAAATTGAAAAAGAGTTTATTTGTGAAGCTTTACCTTGTAGTTTAATAGGTATGAATGCGGAATTAATGGGACAATATATAGAATTTGTGGCGGATAGATTGATTGTTCAATTGGGATATGAAAAGAAATATGGGGTTGAAAATCCATTTGAATTTATGGAATTAATTAGTTTAAGACCTAAAACTAACTTTTTTGAGGCTCGTGTGGGAGAGAATATAAGAAGGCGGATGAAGGGGATAATTTGGATTTGGTTGAAGATTTTTAAAAAATTGATGGTGAAATAATTTTAATAATAATATATAATATTATTTGAATATCAAGACAATGATGATTGTTTCGGTGAATGCAAGATTTAAATTTAATGGAAAGACACATAGTGGTATCTCCACTCGTGGTATCTCCAAGAGATATCCATCTCAATCTCAATTAACTATTCATATTGGTCAATATCAAAATGAAATATTTGAAGAAGGAAGAGTGTTTTCTTCCTCCATCAATGATATTTATGGTGGCGGTATGACATTTACTACCGCTAATCATGGCGGTGGTATGACCTTCAATGATACTCATGGTGGAGGTTTGACCTTCAATGATACTCATGGTGGAGGTTTGACCTTCAATGACACTCATGGACTCATGGTGGAGGTTTGACCTTCAATGATACACATGGTGGAGGTTTGACCTTCAATGACACTCATGGCGGAGGTTTGACCTTCAATGATACTCATGGCGGAGGTTTGACCTTCTAAAAATAAGGAGGACCCTTATTTTTAATTCATTTAGAATTT